>OGCM01000015.1_pt1 | contig 286262 bp, 271 predicted proteins | sample 1570151 | NCBI WGS metagenome assembly OGCM01 (sample SAMEA4370582, study PRJEB24528) | human gut metagenome
AACCCTATAGGGTAGACTTTTTTTTATCGTGTCTACTCTATAGGGTACATTTTAAAGAATAATTCTGCGCAGTTTTTTTATTTTATATATTTTCTTATTAAATATCTTTAGAAATAATATTTTTATGATTAGAATAATCTAAAATAGCTAATAGCATAGTTATTATATTAATAAAAAGTGGTATAGCAAGCCAATTAAAGGCTTGAAAGAAGTTTACAATATAGTTGATGTATGAAATATTATTTACGTTTCCGAATGGAGTAATAGTAAGATCTGAATAGTGAATAACATAAAAATAAAATATACTTCCTGGTAATAAAAAAAATAGCAAGTTTAAAATTGCTAAAATAATACAATTTAATATTTTTTTGTATCAATCAATATATCAAATATTAAAATAACTAATGAGATAGCTATTAAGCTATACATTGAATAAGTCATTGCTTTGTTTGGTTCTAGATAACTAAAAAAATATTTTAATATAATACTTATAAATATAGATATAAAAAAATTTATATAAGCTAAAATTTTTATTGTTTTTTTCATGATTAATCTCCTAATTTTATTTATGTTAATGTTTTAATTAAATATTTTATTATTTAAAATATTATATCATAAATTTAACTTAGAAAATAAGCTATTTAACAAATTGTTTTCCAATAATTTGTTAAATAGCTTTATAGCATATTAAAGATTATACAAATATTTTGCGAAAGAGTTAAAACCAGCATTATATACAGCATTTGTTGGTTTTTCACCTTCATAAGTTGCTTTATTTAATAATTTAAATCCAGCTATATGACCAAAACCTTGAGACCCAGTCATTTTCTCTCTAATAGCAAGTGAAATATAATCTATTGTTAGATTTGAAGTATTATTAAATCCTAAATCATTAATTAAAATAATTTCTTTTCTTTTTTGTGAGGTAAGCGAAGAATAATGATTATCTAGTAAAATATCAAATCTTTTAGTTGTAAAACTTTGAGAAAGTTTTATTGCATCAATATCTGCATCAATATCAATTTTAGAGAAGCTAGAATCTTTTCCAGTAACATATTTATCTGCAATGTCTTGTTCAGACTCATTTTTATATTTGGTTTGTTTTAATTTAGTTATATCTCTTAGAGCAGTAGCTAAATCACCACCCCAACCAGTCCAAAAGTTAGGTATTGCTATTGATGGTGGATGATCAAGTATACTATTTATATATCCTAAAGTTGTAGCTGCTAAGTGAGATAAATCTATTTTAAATCCATATATATTAAAATCCTTAGGGGCATTTTGAATATAAGGTAATAATTTATTATGAATAGAAGTATAATTAGTTTTTATATATTCAATAAAAGGGCTAATATCACCGACAACTATTTTCCACTCAGAGTCATCATATCGAACATGTCTTAAATAATCTAAAATACATTTATTAATACTCTTTATACCTAGTAATGAATTCATTGAACAGTATCTGACTGCTAAACTTGCTAGTTCATTAATTAAAGAAATATTTGTAACAGGATTTCCAAAATAATTATAAATTTCATTAAAAATTGCATTAGCAAAATCAGATTGCCTAGTATTTAAAAGGTTAGCATCGCTAGAGTTACTAATAAAGGCAGTTTCAACTAAAATAGCAGGCATATTAGAAAGTCTTAAAACAGCAAAATTAGCATGTATTGATACGAATAAGTCAGCTCCCCAAGCATTGGCAAGTCTAGCTCTTTCCTCTAAGCTTAAATAAGTATCATTAGTTCTAGAATATTTTATTGATATTCCACTTCCGTTAAGTAAAGAACCTAACTTTGTAGCAATGCTAAGAACAATATCTTTTTCTTTCAATCCATTTCCTGAAGCTCCAGAGTCTTTTCTACCATGTCCAGCATCAATGAAAGAAGATGCTATGAAAAATGGACAACTTAAACCAGCTTATAATGGGCAGCATGGGGTAGATGCTGAATATATTATGTGGCTTACGGTATAACATTTACTGGTGTTTTATCAACTTTAGAAGGTAGATGCTGAATATATTACGTGGCTTACTGTTGGGCCTGAGCCAACAGACACAACTACATTGACACCATTTCTTAAAAGTATGGAAGAAAATTTAAACTTAGTATGTTATAATCAATAGTAATTAACATAGAAATAAGGCTAGATTAAAAGTAGCTAAATTACACGAAAAAATAACAAATCAGTGTAAAGATTTTTTACATAAATTATCTACTAAGCTAATAAGAGAAAATCAATCAATAGATATAGAAGGTTTGAGAGTAAAAAATATGCTTAAAAATAACAAATTATCAGAAGTAATTAGTGAAGTTAGTTGGTATGAATTTAGAACAATGTTATAATATGTAATGTAATTGATAAAAGTAATGAAATATTAAAAGAATTTGTCTTTTAATAAAGAAAATATTGAAGTTAAGTTACTTTATAAAATGCTTTACGTCGACTAGAAAGGAGAATTTAATTTGGGAAAAACCATTGATGAAAAAGAATTAGAAATACAAGAAATAAATAAATTAAAAGTTCAGCTTGATTTAGCTAATAATGAAATACAAAAAATTAAAAAAGATATGGAGTTATTAAAAAGAGCTATTAATATAAATAATAAGGATATAAAAGATGCTGATTTAAAGGATTTAGAAGATAATAAATCTGGGTTAGAATTTGTTATTGAAGATGAAAAAAAAGAAGATGGTATTAAAGATGAAAAAATAAATACTCAAAATAATGAAATAATTGAATTTGAGCTTAATAAGGAAGAAGAGGAAAAAAGTGAAAAGTTAACAGATATTACCGTTGAGGAAATAGATAGTGAAATTCAATTAAGTTTAAAGAAAATATCTGGAGAAATTGAAAGAGAATTAGAAAATATAGCTAATGAAATAGTAAAAGAAGATGATGAGAAAGCTGAATTGAAGGATGAAGAGGGGAAAAACCTTAAAAAACAATTAGAAGATAAAAATCAATATATAGAAAATAACTTATTAGAAGATACAGAAAATGATAATTTAAATGAAGAAAATGAATTAAAAATAAATCTAGATGAAGACTTACACAAAAATAAAACAACAAATTCAAAAGATACAATTGAAAGTGTAGAAGAAATTATTGGACAAATAGAAAGTAAAATGAATGAAGAAGCTAATAAAGAAAGTTTAAGCTTATTAAAAAATATTAAAAATTCATTTATAGAAAATAATAATTATGAATGTATAATAGCTTTAAATAAATTTATGGATAATATAAAACATATAGAAAAGTATTTAACTTCAAAAGATATTATAATGTTAATGTATTTAGGCTATTTTTATGAAAAATTAAATAATTTACTAGAAAAAAGTAAGAAAGTAAATGAGTTTTATATATCAGAAAATGAGGAAAGTAAATTATTAAGATTTATCATATTAGAAAAAGGTTTTCCAATAAATAAAGATGCAAATTCATGTGTTGAAGAAATGTTAAATAATAAAAAATTATTTAATTCTCTAGAAACAATGGTTAAAGGAAATATTATAGAAAGAATTCATAATATTGCTTATAAAAAATTTGATGAAGTGTTTTCAATTAAGGATATAGTTCACGGAGAAGATATTATAAATATTAAGGCTTGGGTTAAGAAAAAAGATAAATTGGGATGGAAACTTGTTGAGGGGTTATACTCTAATGGAACAAATAAGTTGTACATGCTTGAAAGTGCTATTTCTATATTAAACTTAAATTATAATAAAGAAAGAATAGTTTCTAATAATCTAGAAAGTAATGTAAGTGTAAAATCTATAAAAAAAACAGAAGTTAAAGAAAATAATTCAACTGAAAATATAAAATTAGATAACGATCCACTTGTAAAAAATATAGAAATTGAAGAAAATAATAAAAATCAAAGCAATATAAATAATACTTGTAAAATTGATAAAAATAAGATACTTAAAGAAGTTAAAGAAAAAGTAAAAGAAGAAAATATTGGTGATGATGAAAATGATTATGGATGGAGAAATTTAAAAAATAAAATATTTTCTAAATTTAAAAGAAGTGATAAAGAATAATTGTTATGAAAAAGGCATATCATGTTTGGTATGCTTTTTTTGTTTACAGTTATTTAACAATAAAGAAATATTAATAACGTTTACAAGTGGTATAATATACTGTATAATACAAATATAAAAAATGTTTAAGGAGGGATAAATTTATAAAATAATTTTAAGATTATATTAATATTACTGTAACAAAATTGACAAATTAATATAGTATAATTTTTATAATAGAGGTGATTTTATATGGAAAATAATACAGAATTTGTGGATTTTTATCACGAAAGAAATTATATAGAGTTAGTTAAAAATTTTATGGGAAAATTAAATAAAGATTTATATATAGTATTGAAATTGTTAAGTATAAATGAAGTTTATACAGTTGCAAAGGAATATATATTTGAAACAACAATTAAATTTAAAGATTTATTAAATGATTCAAGAATTGTTAGTACATCAAAATTTATAACAGAACTTGCTTATAGTTTTTATACAAAGCATTTTTCTGTTCATGAAATATCAAGTACAAGAAAGTTAGATACTGATACAAGAAATTTTATAATAAATATTTTAAATTATTATGAAGAAAAAGCGGTGATTAGTTAGGAGTTAGAGGTTAGGAGCAAGTGATAAGTGGCAAGTTTCAAGTTAAGGTATAAATTCAGCTTATGCTGAATTTAATAAATATATTTTTAGAAATTCCTTAAGGAATTTCATCCTTAACTTGTCACTTATCACTTGTCACTTATCACTTGCCACTTGTCACTTGTCACTTATCCCCTGTCCCCTGTCCCCTGTCACTATCCTAATGCTACTAACTAACTCTAAAGCTTGCCAGGTTATTACGATTATCTCCTAGTTTAACTACAAATTCAGTAAGAGCTTTTGGTAAAGTTAATACTATTTTTGTAGAGCCAGAATCATTTGATTGTAATCCAACAGAATTTTCAAGAGTAAATTTTCTTATTATATAATCATTATTTTCATTTATAAGTGAGCTTCCATCTAAATTACAAACTTCAATGCCAACAGTGGAATATTGACCATCTTTTGTAGTTTTTGTATTATTTGATAAAGAAGTTGTATATTCAATTATTACATATTCTAAAGAATTATTAGCTAATTGAGGGATTTTTGAAGTTGAAGCATTTTTATTATATTCATTAATTATTTTTTCAGCTTCAGCACCTCTAATTACTTTATTTAATGTTATAGATGCTTCATCATTAGAAATTTTTTCTGATGAATCAACTATATTTTTAGAAACTACAGCAGATTCACTAATGTCTATTATATTATCAGCAAAATCATTTTCATAATCTCTTTTTCTTCCCTTTTGCTCAGAATTACTTTTTTTAGCCGTAGCATTGGCTCTTATAGATTCAGTTGTGTTTGAAGAATAACCTACAGCTAATGTTATTAACATAGCTGATAAACATATTAACCCAATTTTTTTTCGCATAATTATACCTCCGTGTTTATAAAAATTCATATGGCGTTTTAATTATAGTCTTATGGCAAAATAAAGTATATGAATAAATAAGGGTAATTTATTAAGAAAATTAAAGAAATTTAAAGTTAATTTTAATATTTCTAAAAGAAAATTGATATATATAGTAATTTTAGGTTTTTTAGTTGTTAGAATTGAAAAAGTACTTTTGATAACGTTTAATAATAAGAGAAATAGCCATTATTTCATAAATAATCCTTTGGTTCCATAAAAAATACCAAAAAGTAAAAATAATGAAATGATTATGTGAATTATGATAAATAAAAATTAATGAGAGAAAAATAATAAATTATGGAGCAAAACTTATAGCAAACACTTGAAAATTATAATTAATGTAGTATAGTTTTAAATATATAGAGTGATTAAAATAGATGAAAAATTAAAGTATAAAGGAGCTTTAAGATGGGGTTATTTAACATATTTAATAAAAAGAAAAGTGAAGTAGAAAAAATTGAGCATAAGGTTCCAGAACATTATGGAACTACAAGTGAGTTATTAGATGAGGTTGAAAATTTAGCTTTAAGATATTTAATAAATGATAATATGTTAGATACATATAATAAGGAAAAATTAGATATAAAATATATTAATGAAGCAAGAGTAGAGTTAGAAAAAGCAATAAAGGAATTAAATAAATCATTAGAAGAATATTATGATAATGAGTATAGTGCTGTAGGAAATACAAAAGAAAGTAATAAGAACTTTCCATATTCATTAGAAGCTTTAGTAGCAATATTTAATAATTCATTAGATTTATATTCTGATGATGAAAATACATGGGATACTTTAAACTTAGCTTATAATAAGTGTAATCACAAATTAAATAAAGTTAAAGAAGTTTTAAGTGATAATGAAGCAATTCAAGAATTTACAGGGCTTAAGCCTATTGAAAAAGAGGAAGTTAAGGAAGAGAAAGTTAAAGAAGATAATGTAAAAACAAAAGGTGAATTTGAAATAGTAACAGAAGATTTAAAAGATGAAGATGATGGAGATTTAATTGTTAATAATGATAAATTAAATATTTATTATGTTAGAATAAGTAGAAATGAAGATGAATCAATAAATTTAAATCTTTGTGTTAAAAATAAATTCAATAAAAATATTATAGTTGAAAGTAAAGATGTTAGTGTTAATGGAATTGATACAAATCCTAAATTTAGTATAAGTGTTTTAGCTGGAGAAAAATCATTTGATAAGATGGTATTTAATACTGATATTGCTGAATTAGTTAATTTAAAATGCACATTTGTTATAAAAGATGAAAATACAAATGAAGTTTTAGAAGAATGTAGCATTGATATATTTAAAGAAGATTAATTTAAAAGCAGCTACATTAAAGTTTGTAGCTGCTTTAACTTTAACATTAGTTAATATTAAAGCCAGTTAATATTAGCTTTTTTTCTTGGAACAGTTCTCTTGTACTTAACATCTGGATAACCAATAACTAAGCAAGAAACTATTTGATTACCATCATTAATTCCAAGTAAATCTAAAATTTCTTTATTATCTTTAGAAGCTATTTGAATAAATCCACTAAAGAAAGTACCAAGTCCTAAGGCATCAGTCATAAGTTCCATATTAGAAGAAGCTAATCCACCATTAAATGCATTAGGTGAAGTAACCAATATTACTGCAGGTGCATTAAAGAAAATTCTATCATTTTTTATAGGATCTTCTTTAAAAGCAGCATAAGAGTTAACCCATGCAGTTGCATATCTTTTTAAATATTCAGTTTCAGGTGTTAAGTTAGCTAAGATATATTGTCCTTTTTGATTTAAGCTTTCATAAGTTAATTCTTTAAGTTGTGGTAGTTTGTCTGTAACTACAGTATAAGAAACATCTTGAGCATTAGTTGAAGTTTGAGTAAATCTTCCAGCTTCAATGATTTGTTGAATTTTTTCTTTTTCTACAGGCATATCTTTAAAGCGTCTAACACTTCTTCTAAATTTAATAAAATTTAAAAGAGTTTCTGATTCTACAGTAAATGTTTCTTTATCATAAGGCTTTACTTCAGACATATCATAATCATCAGTTGAAACAGCTTCTACAGGACAGACTGCAATACAATGACCACATTTAATACAGCCTTCATTATTTATATAAGCTTTCCCTTCTTGTAAGGAAATAACACGTACAGGACAATCTTTTATACATTGTTTACATGCAATACATTTTTCTCTATCTACTTTAAACATAAAAAAACATCTCCTTTATTACAATAATATCATTAGTATATTTTGACTTTTATATTCAAAAAAATTATAATTCATTAATGAAAACTATGAATTGATATTGAGATTATAGCATTATTTAAATAACTAGGTCTAATTAAATATATTCATAAAAGGATAACTAAAAGTTATGGATTAAATTTGAATACAATAAAATTTAATAGGAGATATTAAGATGAACTTACAACAATTAGAATATTTTAAGGTAGTTTCACAAACAAATAATTTTACTACAGCATCAAATATATTATCAATAACTCAACCAGCTTTAAGTAAGGCAATTTCAAAGTTAGAAGAGGAATTAGAGGTAAAATTATTTGAAAGAGAAGGTCGTAATATAAAAATAACTAAGTATGGGGAAACTTTTTTAAAGTATGCAGAATCAGCTTTAAATGATGTTGAAAGAGGAATAGAAAAGATACAAGATATGAAGAAGAATAATGATAATATAATTTCAATTGTATCGACTTATTGTATTGGTGCAACATATATTCCGTTTTTAATAAGCAATTTTTTAAATAATCATACTGATGTAAAATTTAATTTTAATAATCAAAGTACAGAAAAAATTCTTAGGGACTTAAAAGATGGAAAAGTAAACTTTGGCTTTTTTGATAATATTGAAAAAATTAATGATTATCCAGAAATAGAAAGTATTTTAGTTAAAAAAGAAGAATATGTATTGATTGTTCCTAAAAATCATCATTTGGCAAATAAGGAAGAGGTTTATTTAAGTGATTTAAAAGATGAATATTTTATTGTACAAAGTAATAAGGAGTTTGAAAGAAGCATTTCTTATTCAGAGCTTATAGGATATACTCCTAAAATATCTGTTGAGCCAACAGAAGGTGCAATGCTTTCAAGCTTAGTAGCAGCAGGAGCTGGAATTGCAATAATAGTAAATACTCCAATAATAAATATGAATAAAATTTCTACTATTAAAATTAAGGATGAAATTGGATATAAGAAAATTTATATGGGATGGAATAAAAATGTTTATCTTTCAAAAACAATAGAGGAATTCAAAAAATATGTAATTAAAGAGTACAAGAGTTAAATTTAATGTTATTTTAGTATGAAATGAAGTTTATTAAAATTATTTAATATTATTAAAATAAAAAAATATAACTGAAGATTTAAATTTCAGTTATATTTTTTTATAATTTTAACGTTTATGCCCATTTCCAGCACCAGTTTTTCTTTTTATTTCATGAAGATTAAGCTTTCTATCATTATTATGGAATATGGCATGAATAACATGGCTTTTATGTATGTTATCTTCAGAAATATGTTCATTAATAGTATTTGTATTTATAGCATGTTTATACCCACTACCAGCACCAGTTTGAGCTTTAATTTTATGAAGATTTGCTCTACCTTCAATTTTAGTTACAACATCATAAATTTTTTGACTTTTATGTGAAGTTAAATAATTATTATGTGATGATGATTTAGTTTCTTGAAGAGTAGTTGAAACATGTTTATGGCCACTACCAGCGCCAGTTTTAGCTTTTATTTCATGTAAGTTTAAGTCAGTACCATGTTCATTTATAACTTCATTTATTTTGTGACTTTTATGTATAGTAGCATTATAGCTTGATAATTCTTCAGAAGCTTCTATATTACTTTTATATCCATTTCCAGCACCAGTTTTGTTTTTTATTTCATGAAGATTAAGATATTTATTACTATTATTTATTATTTTAAATATTTTCTTACTTTTATAATTCTTCATAGTTTCCTCCTAAATGATTAATACTTATAATATTGTCTTATGTTAATTTAAATTTAAAATACATTAAGATTTAATTAGTTATAAATAATAAAAATGTGCATTTTAAATCATATAAATTTAATATTCCCTAAAATAGAGTAAATATTTGTATTAGCATTAGGAGTTACAAAATTATTCATTGTGAGTAATAATTTTAATATATAAATTTAAAAGATCTTTAAATAATAAAATAATCATAGTTTTAATTTCTTTATCAAGATTATTTAATGATTTCAAAATAATAGGAAAGTTTTTATTCCAATTATGAAATAGTTCAATAAAATTTTTGCAATTAGTACAAGATATAGCATTAAATAAACTTTCCACAAATAATTTTCTTTTTTTATTATCAATTTTTTTTATCCAAGCATTTAAAGCTTTACAGGTATATTTAGAATTAGAAGATATTTCTTTTAAATAAATAAAATCAAAATTACTTACTTGCCAAGAAAATGGATTATGCTGCTGTAATCCACCTAATTTATTACTTTTTACAATATAATAATTTTCATTATTTTCAAACATCATACCAATTAAAGATGAACCAGGAATTGTTTTTATAATTTTATTTTTTATAAATTTAAATTCATTACTTTTAATAATTTCTTCTTTGAAGCCAGGAGAATCATGACTAAATATTTTTTTTATTTTAGATGAAGCTTCAGGATTACAATACATAGAAGCATAAATGGCAATATTACCACCTTTAGAGTGACCACCAATATAAAATTCACAAGATATTAGCTTTGAAACTTTATTTATATAATCAATACCTTCTAATTGTGAAGGAACTGGGGTTATAAATGACATATTAAAATCTTCCTTCCATCCAATAAGACTATAATCAGTTCCACGAAAAGCTATATAAGCTAAATTTTCATTTAAAATAAAGGTTGTTGCTGAAAATTGTTTTTCAAAAGCAACATCTGATTTAGAAATATAATAATTAATTTTTATATTTCTAAATCTAGGGTTTGAGGAAATATAAAAAAGTAGTTGTTTAGTTTCTTTACTATATGGAATAGTATTAAACATTTTATTAAAATATTTTGGGTTTAATAAATCTTTAAAAGTTATGGGGCTTTTATTGGCAGTTATTGAGCCAACTAAATTATCAAAATTTATATAGCTTAATTGAGATAAAATTAGTGAATCTACATTATTAAACCTTTTTTCTGAAAATGTATATAAATTTGTCTTAGAATAATCAATAATATTTTTCATTTTATACTCCAAAATAAAATAATTTATTATTGTTATTTGTAGTTTTAATTTAATGATGTATTATGTTAAATTATTATTTTTTATTATAAAAAAATATTAAAAAATTGTTAATAAGTAAAAAATATGGTATACTAAACGAGCCCAAACATATATTTAAAGGAGTATTAATGATAAAAAGATTTATTGAATGGCTTATAAGTGATTTGTCTAACTATAATAAATATAGTACACAGCAGCAAGAGGAAATGAAATATGTATTAACAATATTAATATATGAACTTATAAAATTTATATTGATTTTAACTATATTTTATTTTTTTGGATATTTTAAGGAATGTTTATTAATATTAATTTATATGGTTATTACTAAACCATTTACTGGTGGATACCATGAAGATAATCAAAAAAAATGTTTTTTATCAACATTAATAATTGTTATGTTTATAGTTATATTATCCAAAAACAGTAATTTAGATATTGTTAGTAGTATAATATTAAACTTTATAAGTATATTTTGTATATATAATCAAGTTCCAATAATAAATCCTAAAATGCCATTAACAAAAGAAAATCTAATAAAACGAAATAGGATTATTAGTATTGTAAATAGTTTAATATTTATAATACTGTCAATTGCTATGTTTAATATTAAATGGTTTTCACAAGTCATTGTTTGGACAGGAGTTGTACAAACAATGTTATTATTTAATAAATTTAAAGAAATACATGGAGGTAAAGAATATGAAGTTTAAGAAGGTAATTGGTTGTCTAGTATTAGCATTAACTGCTGTTTTTGTAAATACAGGACAAGCTTCATTAGCATTTGTTGGAGTAGAGGATATGCCAAAATCAATGAAAGAAAATAGATAATTAAAATATAGAAATAGATAATTAAAATATGAAAATAAATATCATAAGTTTAGCAGATATAAGTAATACAATAATGCAAAGTTTAATGTTGGTATTAATTCCTAATTATTGTATAGAACAGAGATATAAAAATAGTAAATTAAAACTATTAATTTTTATAATTTTTTTGTTTTTAATAATTATAGCAACAACATATTTAATTGGGAATTCAAGTTTGGGAACAATTTTAACACACTTAGTATTACTAATATCAGGGATTTTATTTTTTAAAGAAGATAGTTTAAGTGCAACAATAACAATATCAATTATATATTTAGTTATAATTATGAATGTATTTATTACATCAAATTTATACTTAGGAATTTTTCAGTATAAAATATCAAGTGAACATTTTAGTTTAGGATATGTATTATCAATTTATTTTCCACAATTGATAATGGGTATATTTATATTAGTAAAAAAAGATGTAATTTATAGAATTTATTCTTCTATTAAAAGTAAAAGGTTTTCTATAATGACATTAATAATTATGACTGTAGTTGCAGATTTTATAATATCATTTAATTTTATAATGCATGATAGAGACAATCCATTATTTATGAATTTTTTATTTTTAATACTTGGATTATTTATAATAGGAATTACAATTTATTTTTCAAATATTGAAAATAAATCTAAGGAAATTAATATTTTAAATAAAGAATTAGAAGAAAAGATTAATGATCTAAAAAAGGTAAAGCATGACTATGGAGCACAAATATCATATCTTTATGGAATGCATCTTATGGGAAAATATGATAGGCTTGGAGAGTCATTAAAAGCAATAATAAATGGACATAATAATATTATTAGTGAAGTAAAAATAAGTGATAATAATTCTATGATAACAATGATTATAAATGGTATCAATCATAAAGGAATTAATATAATGGTTGATGAACAAGCTTTATTAGAAGATGCTAATATGTCTGAAATGGAAATACAAAGAGTAATCTCAAATATTTTAAAAAATTCTATTACAGCAATGAATGAAAAAGGACTTATTACTATTAGAACTTATTATAATATTAATAGTGTTGTAATTAAAATACAAAATAATGGTCCTAAAATAGAAAAAAAAATAATAAATAAAATATTTGATGTTGGTTTTACTACAAAGAATGATAAAAACAAAGATCATGGATTTGGACTAGCTATTGTTAAGGAATTAGTGGAAAAGCAAGGTGGAAAAGTTACTGTTAGTAGCAATGATAGTATTACAGAATTTACAATTAATATACCTTTAAAGAAATTTTTAAATAGTTTATTATATTAATAATTTTTAATATCTAGTAAATAAGAAAAGGAGAATTCAAAATTATATTGAATTCTCCTTTTATAATATTTATTATTAATAGTTTTTGTTTTATGAGAAAAATATATGGTTGTAGGTATATCTGCATAAGCAGTAAAAGTATAAAGTTATATATGAAATATAAGGTTATATTATTTGATGTTAATAAGGAAACTTATGATATTATAACAAAGGAAACTATAAATGATGAAAATGAACTATATAGTTTATCTTATAAAAATGGATGGAATATTGAATGGTATGATAAATATAAAGAAAAGCTAAATATAGTATATTGATTTTTCACAAAATGAAAATTCTAGCAAATGGTATAAGCAGATGCTAGAATTTTTATTTATATGGATAAAGGTTTACTATATAATAAGAGATATTGTAAAAATATTAGTAAGAGACAAGGAAGTGATGGCGTGGGTTCAATTAAATGTACATTAAGAAAAGAAACAAAAAATGATATAGCTAAATTTATAGATAGAGAATTTATCAATGAAGCAATTAAAGAAATTACAATATACATAAAAACAACAAATAAAGTTCAAATTGATGATTCAAATTTTAATGAAAAAGATTCAAATTCAAAAGTAAGCTTAAAAGATGGTGGTTCATTTAATGTTTATGATTATACATATGTAAAAGATTTTATATATGAATTATCTTGGGAAGGTTCATATATTAATGAATTAAAGGAAAATGAATTTACAAATGAAGTTGAAGAGGTATATAAGTATCTGCCAAGAGAAATTGCAAGTGTTATATATGAAAAAGTAGCAAATGCAATGGATCAAAGGAAGGAAAAATTATATAAGGAATTTAAAAAGAGATATAATGAAGATTTTCTATTTAATAGTGTAAGGTGGTACAAGAGAACACGTGATGGAAAAGTTTATTATGATATGAACTTAGAAGAGCTTAGTAGTGACAAAAAGGTAGCATTAGAAGAAAAAATAAAAGTAGAAATAGGAAATGGATTTAAAACAAGATGGGGAAGTCCAGTTACTTCTAAGGTAGCTTCATTAGAAGATAAGCTTTTATTAGATATATATGATAAGGGATGTGAATTACTGGGAATTGAAAATCAATATTCAACAGAAGTTGTAAAAGCTGATAATAGCTATGATGAAGAAAAGCTTACAGAGCTTATGATAGAAAATTGCAAAATAGCAGCAAACTTAACAAAGGGAATAAATAGGCTTAAGGTTAAGGTAGTTAATTCTATAGATAGAAGGTTAGATGACCTTATTAATATGAATGTATATAAAACTAAAGAGCATATGGATTTATATTTAGAAAATGCAAGAACTATGGTCTTTGGATATTATAAAAGTATTAATTTACCTGGATTTAAGAGAAATCTTATTGGTAAGGAAGAAAAGATAAATAAAATAATAAATAAAATTGCAGTAATAGAAAATATAATTTATAAGGATTATTTAAAGGAAAATGAAAATACAGCTTCTATAGAAGAAATGAAAGAATTTAAGGAATGTATTCCTTGGATATGTATTAAAGGATTAGTATGGACAGTAGAAAATATCTATGTTAAAAATAAGGCAAAAGATGATATTAAGGAAATAATATTAGATAATCCAATAAATGAATATGAAAAAGCAAGAGCTATGAAAAGACACTTTTACCTTCATGTTGGAGAAACTAATACAGGAAAAACTTATGCTAGCATAGAAAGACTTATGGAAGCTGAAAGTGGAGTGTATCTTGCACCATTAAGATTACTTGCACTTGAAATTCAAGATAAGCTTAATTCTGAAAATATAGCATGTTCATTATTAACTGGAGAAGAAGAGAATATTCTTTCATATGCATATCATGTTTCTTCAACAATTGAAAAGCTTCAACTTGAAACACCGTATGATATTTGTGTTATAGATGAAGCACAAATGATAGCTGATAAGCAAAGGGGATGGGCTTGGACAAGGGCTATATTAGGTGTATTATCACCAGAAGTTCATATATGTATGGCACTAGAGGCCTTAGATATAGTTATAAAATTAATAAAAGATTGTAAAGATACCTATGAAATTATAGAGCATAAAAGAGATACAAAATTAATATTTGAAGATAAGCCTTTTGATTTAAATAAGGATGTTAAAAAAGGTGATGCATTAGTTGTATTTGGAAAAAGAAAGGCATTAGCAGTTTCAGCACAGCTTTTAAATAATAATATAAAAACAAGTATAATTTATGGTTCTCTTCCATATTCAACAAGAAAAAAACAATTTGAAAGATTTTTAGATGGTGAAACAGAAGTAATAGTATGTACAGATGCAATAGGAATGGGTGTAAACTTGCCAATAAAACGTATTGTATTTTTAGAAACAAGAAAATATGATGGTGTATCATTAAGAAAGTTAAATGTTTCAGAAATAAAGCAAATAGCAGGAAGAGCAGGGCGTAGGGGAATTTATGATACTGGATATGTTACTGCTATGACTGATTGTAATTTAATAAAAAATGCATTAAATACAAAAACATCTAAAATTAAAAAATGTTATATAGGAGTTCCAGAGTCTCTTTTAGATATAAACATAGATATTATAGATACTTTAAAAACTTGGAGTGTAATGCCACTTAAAGGACATTATGAAAAAACAGATATAACAAGAATTACATATCTTTTAAATATATTAAAAAAACTTAATATAAATTCAAGCAAAGAAGATCTTATGAAGATGGCAACAATACCTTTTGAAGAAAATAATAAGGATGTTCAAAAGTTATGGGAAGAATATTGTAAAATGTATAGTTTAGGGGCAGTAAACTTAAAGAAGCCAGTTCTTAAGAAAAATATAAGTTCAAAGAAGGAATTAGATGAGCTTGAAACTTACTATAAGGAATTAGAATTAAATTATTCTTTTGGAAAGAACTTTAACATGATGATAAATAACAGATATATATCAATGGAAAAAGAAGATACAGCAAATAAAATAAATGAATTGCTTTTAACTAATCTTCTTGACCATGAAAGACTTTGTAGTATTTGTGGCAAAAAGTTACCTTGGGATTGTCAAAGTGATAAGTGTAGAGCTTGTAGGGATATGATTCAAGGAATTAAAAATGAAAAATATAAGCCTGTATTTAGGGGGCGTAGAAAGAGAAGAAGATATTAGTAATAAAAAGTAAAGTAGCAGTAGAATGACTTTTTTATCATTCTACTGCTTTAAATATTTTAAGGGAAAAGTTTATTTAATAATTAAACTTCAAATTTTGTGATTTCTTTTCCTGTAACTTGTGCAGATTGTTTAGATACATAAGCACCTTTTTTATTATAAAAGATGTTATTTTCTATTATACTATCCATAAGGGCTTGTACCTCAGATTCACTTACATTATTTTTAACACCAGATAAAGTAAATGCAGCTTTTTCACCAGATTCAGTTAAAAAAGTCATAGTTAATGTATATTCCATAATTCACACACTCCTTTTTATTTATTATTCTTCAATTTGAGATACTTCAGTTACATAAAAATAACCAGTATCTTTTTCAAGTAAGTTAGCAACTAATAATGCTACAGCTTGAACTTTGTCAGGAGCAGCATTTGAAACTAAGTTACCTATCTTCTTTTTTGTAAATCTTGGGTTACCATCTTTATCAGTACCAGATTTCACCTCGATTGATAATACAGTACTTTCAAGAGTTTTGTTTGCCATAATAAAATCCTCCTTTTTATTTAATTTTTAGTGGCTACATTTAAAACATATACTGGAAAAGGAAGTTTTTGCATTAAAATATATAATTTATTCTTAATGGGATAGCTCCTTTGAAAATATATATTTTTAAATTCAGCATTAGTTGAATTTATACCTTAAACTACCAACTACAAACTAAATTTCCTTACTTTTTAAAACATAGCCATATCCAGAAGCAGATTTTAGGCAAGTTAAATTAAGCTTTTTCCTTATCTTACATATATGAGCATCAATAGTCCTATCACTAACAACTTGAGAAGAGCCCCAAATAGAATTTAATATTTGTTCACGAGTTAAAACAATACCTTCACTTTTTATAAAAAGTCTTAAAATTTCTAATTCAGTCTTACTTAAATTAATTACCTTATTATTTAACATAGCAATTTTAGAGGAAAAATCAATTTTTAAATCATTATGTGTCCAAACATTATTAGTCAAATTAGAAATTGGATTTTGTGAATTTAAAATAAAGTTTATCTTTTTAAGTAATAAACCACTATAACAAGGTTTAACAACAAAGTCAGATATGCCTAAAGAAAGACATTCTTTTTGAAAAAGATAATGATTTATAGAAGTGTACATTATAACAGGTATGTTAACGTTGTCATTTCTGATAATATTTAAAAATTTTATTCCATTCATCTTAGGTAAAACAAAGTCTAAAAGTATTATATCTATATCATTTTTCTTTAATGTAGAAAGTGCACTTTCTGCATTATCACAGCAAATAACCTTAAAGCCTTCTTTAAATAAAGCATTAATAATTTCATCATATTCTTTTAAATTATCATCTACCAATAAAATAGTTCTACGCATAAACATTCCTCCTAAAAAATACTTATAAATTCTAATAATATTTATTTTTATAACAAAAATAAATATTAGATTCTAAAAATTAACAGTTTTTATTTTAAATTAACAATTTTAGGTTTTAATATAATATTTATTTTCTCACAATATTACAAAAAATGGAATAGTAAAAATAGAAAAAATTTTAAATGTTGCAAAAATTAACAAAAAAATTTTAAAAAGTTGCAAAAAGTAATAAAATTGCAACATTAATATTTTATAATTAATTTATAAGATAAAAGAGCTAAGGTAAATTTAATGGGAAATGGGGGATGTTTATGAATAATAAAAATTTATTTATGCAACTAGATGATAAGTATATTAAGGAACTTATAATATTAAAGTTAAAGAAATATTATGAATTTGTAAAAGGTGAGGAATATAAAAATTCATTTATAAATTTAACAATTACTTATGGATATTCAGATTTTATAGAAATGTTATCAAGAATTGCATTAGAAAAAGTAGTTGAAAGAATAAGAGAAATTAGTGAGCAAGGAAAGGTAAGAATTTTATTTAATGAAGAAATAAAAATTAATAATAAAAAGGGTGATTTATTAAAAACTTGTGATGTGATTTTATTTACTAATGAAACTGTGGAAGTAATAAGAATAGTACCAATGGAACTTGACATAATAAATGTTAATAATGATGATGAAAGTATGATTTTAGGAATTGGGGTAATTGATAAATTTGCAACACAAATGGATTGCAAGTATATAAATCTTACAGTTATACAACCAAACTTAATTACAACTTCAATATATGAGACAAGCATTAATAAGTTTTTACATGAATATGATTTTTCACTTATATGGAGTTAAATATTAAAATATTAAGCTGGCTAATAATAGCTCAGCTTAATAGTTTGGGGGAGAAGTTATGAGAAAGAATCATGAAATTATTAAATATATTTTCAGTGATAAGGAAATTAGTAAAGATGAAAAGTTTATATTTTTTAGTATTTTATCAATAATAAATGAAGTAAATAAAGATGAAGTTGAAGTTTCAATTGCTAGTTTACTGGATATTTGTAATCCAATAGGAAAAAGAAAACTTTTAACTATTTTAAATTCATTAGAAACTAAGGGATATTTTAAAATAATAAAACAAACAGGAAAAATAAATAAATATAAAATTACCAAAAGTTATTTAAATAATGAATATGTTCATGAAGTTTATAATTATGAAAATACAAAAAGTAAGGTTAGGACTAGTAATCAAATAAGTAGTAGTCAAAAGAATACTAGTAATCAAATAAATAAAGGTCAAATAGATACCAGTAAACAAATGGCTACTAGTCAAATTAATACTGCTTTCAATTATATAAATGATGATGAAAGCATTGAAAATAAAGGGTTTACTAACTATCATGAAAGTAATCAATATTATTTAAAGGATTATATATATAATAATATAAATAATATATACATTAATATATTTAATACTTGGAATAACATAAATATTAATAAAGAAAAGGTATTGAGGGATTGCACTAAAAAGGCAATATACAAAGCTTTAGAAATTTATAAAGAGGAAGAAATAATAAAATCAATAAAAAATTATAAAAAAGTTTATATAAGTCAAAATCATTATTATAGCTATAGATGGACATTGATAAATTTTTTATCAAAGCCAAATGGAATTAGTAGATTTATGGACAATGGTGATATGTGGCTTGAGTATAAATCAATTATTGAATCATCAAATGATGAATTTATGGGAGTTAGTGAATTAGATGATTTTGATATAGAAAGTTATATAGATATATAAATAATGAATATAAGAATAGTTGATTATAGGGTAGAGGTTGGGGAAGGTTTATGTTAAGTAATGGTCAAATAGTATTAGAGCAAGAAATACTTGGTTCTTTATTTAAAAATGAGGACCTTATTATAAAAGCTAAGGAAAAGATAAAGCCAGAAATGTTTTTATATTCTAAGCATATGAATATATATTTAGGAATTTTAGAAATGGTAGAAAATAAAATGAAGGTAGAATTAATAACATTTTTGGAGTATCATAGAGGGAAAATTAATGAAATGGATGGAGTAACTTATGTTTCAGAGATATTTACATGTAGTATAAGTGATTTTGCTTTTAATACAAAGATGGATTTATTAATTGATAATTATAAAAAACATCTTTATATTGAAATGGTATCTAGGATAAATGAGGATATGTCTTTTGAAAGTATAGAAAGTGAAATTGAAAATGTAAAAGTTAAAATTCATAAATGTGGCATTAGAAAGGAACTTGAAATAACTAAACAATATGATGATTATGTTAAGTGGCTTTATGAAGAAGAAAGAGATAAGGGGATGAGCACAGGAATTAGGGTTATTGATAGATATATAGGTAATTTACAAACTGGAAGAGTTGTAACTGTATTTGCAAGAACTGGAGCAGGAAAAACTACTTTTGGACTCCAAGTAGCAGCTAATTTGGTTTTAAATGGATATAAGGTTATTTATGGAAGTTCAGAAATGTCAAGGAGAGAAGTATTTACAAAAATGGCTTCAAGTAATGCAGCTGTAGCTTATAAATCAATTAATGAAAATACTATTAATGATAGTGAAAAAAGTAAAATAGCAGAGTTTATGTCAAAAATAATTAATAATAAGTTTTATGTATCTATTGAAAATGACCTTGATAAGTTTATTAATGAAATTAAGCTTTATAAACTTCAAAATAATCTTGATGTTGTTTTTGTTGATTATGTAAATAAATATGTAGATCATAATGATAGGGATTTAATGACTAATAAGATAGGGAAAATAAGTGGTTTGTTTAAAAATTTGGCTGTAGAAGAAAATTTATGTGTTGTGTTAATTGCACAAGCTAATAGGATAGTTGATAAGAAGGGGGGAGATGCAGCAGTTGAAAAGTTGGAATCTAGTGATATTCAAGATAGTGCAAGAATTGAGCAGGATAGTGATCAGGTAATAGGGCTTTATAGAAATGTTAAGCTTGATGATAAAATTTATAGGGACAAGCTGTTTAGGCTTGGCAAGTTAAAGTATGAATCTAAAAATGCTGATGAAAATCCTGAATGTATTAATGCTGTAATTATTAAGAATAGGCATGGTGAAAGGGGTACATGTGCATTAAGGTGGAATGGAAGATTTTCAAGAATATCGGATTTTTAACGATAAAAAAAGCAACTGTAAAACTTAAAAATAGGTTTTACAGTTGCTTTTTTGCTATCAAGTTGGCAAGTGGAGAGTGGCAAGTGACAAGTGGCAAGTTAAGGAAAAAATTCAGCTTATGCTGAGTTCTTGAAAATATATTATTAGAAACTCCTAAAGGAGTTTCTAATAAAGGAGTTTCAACCTAAACTTGTCACTTATTACTTGTAACTTGTTACTAATTTAATCTTTCAATCATAACTAAAAACTACTATCTAAAAACTACTAACTAGTTAAAAGTTACTCTATTAAAATTCTATTGCTATTATTTTGTGTTAATTCTTTTTTAGGCAACTCGATATTTAAAACACCATTATCAAATTTTGCTTTAATAGCTTCTTTATTAACATTGTTAATGTAAAATCCTCTAGAAACTGAACCATAGCTTCTTTCACGCCTAATATAATTGTCTTTCTTTTCTTCATGTTCATTATTTCTTGTAGCTGAAATAGTTAAATAGTTATTGTTGTAATCAATATTTATATCTTCTTTGTTTACTCCTGGTAATTCAGCATGAACAACGTATTCTTCAGGAGTTTCTTTTATATCAGTCTTAAAATTTCCACAAGACTTAAAGTCTGCTAACATATCATCATTAAAGAAATCATTGAACATGTCATTAATGCTTAATCCTTTGCTATTTTCTCCATTATTAAATTTAAAAGGTACTAAACCTAACATACAAAGACCTCCTTTATAAGTGAAATTCTAAATTTTAATTTAGTTAATTGAACTTACTCTTACAAATGAATGTGAGTAGTGAGTTTCATTTAATTAATAAATTTTGTGAAAGTTCAAAAGTTGTTTTTGTTAAGCTTAATTGAATTTTCTTTTTTATTGGAAGCTCTTTAATTACTTCCCTTATCTCTTTGTACAAGTATATTATAAGATTAAAGTAAGATAAGGTCAAATTAGTATAAGTGAGAATAGAGTAGTATAAGTGAGAAAAATTGAGTTCTGGTTTTGGTGAAAATTAATTTTAAATAAGTTTAATTAGTTTTGGAGGAGTAAGATGTGATTTGAGGATTATGGGAAAATAATTTTTAAATTATAAGGAATTAAAGTTATATAAGAGTAAAGTAATTTAATATATATAGTTATAAGAAAGCATTATTATGTATTTAATAATAAGATGCTCTTAAATAAAAAATTAAATTTAAGGTAAAATTTTTTAGGAGGTTTAGAAAGTGGCTTTAATAAAATGTCCTGAGTGTAATAAAGAAATATCAGACAAGGTTAAGGCATGTCCTTATTGTGGATATCCCTTTGAACAACAAGAGGAAGCACAAAAGGTTGAAATTTCATCAGTAAATATTAAGATGAAAAAAGAAAATAAGAAAAAGATAATCATTTTAGCAATTATAATTTGTTGTGTAATAGTTGTTGGTTTTATAGGGTTTAAAGTTTATAAAAATGAACAGGCAAAAAAAGAAGCTGCAAGATATGAAATTGAAGTTGAAAATTATATTGATAATATAAATAAAATGAAGGTTCAAATGATAATTACAGGATCAGAAGCTGAAGGCTTAATGAATAAAACATCTATGGTTTGGAGTAATGCCATTTTTAAAAAGAGTGATAGCGAAACAGATAAATATACTATGGTTAATGGAGAATTTGTAGATGATTTCAATGATGCATTAAGTAATTTATTTTTAGATAGTGAAACTTTAGATACAATTTCTTCAATTAAAGATGGACAGGTTAAGGTTGCAAATATAATAAAGGATTTAAAAAATCCGCCAAAGGAATATGAAAAGGTATATGATACAATTACAGATTTATCTACAGCATTTATTTCAGTAACTGATTTTGCAATTAATCCTAAGGGGAATTTGCAAACATTTAATAAAAATGTACAAGAAAAGATAGACAAGTTTATGGATTTATATAATACATTAGATGCACAAATACTTAATTGATGCTTTAGGGGATTATTGAGTTATATTTTATTAATAATTTATTTTAAAAAATTATAAGAGTTAATTAAATTTAAAAAATTTAAGTTAGGGAAATAATTATGGAAAATTTAGTTCTTTATATTCATGGAAAAGGTGGAAATTCATTAACATCATTAGAAACAATAAGTGATTTTGCAAAGAATAATAATGCAGGACTTACTGTTATGAAAAATGGTGAGCATTGGTTTCATACAAAGGAGGAAATGGATTTTTTGGATCAATGGATTAAAAGTAAATTGGATTAGTTTTAAGGAATAAATGGTTTTGAAGGGGGGTGGAATTAAATGGAAGTATTTGATTAACAATGAGACACTAAGTAGATTTGTGTTTTTTAGATATCCTCGTTTTTCACAAATCTATCATAAAAAAATAAGCATAGATATATATCACTAAAGTGATTTTCATCTATGCTTATATTGTACAAAATCTATCTACTGTCCCGTTTGTATTTTCATAAGATTATTAATTGATTTGCATTTGTAATAATTTCATCAATCTTATCAATATTAGTAATTTCTTTGTTTTTTATTCTTATGATGTTTCTCTTTTCATAATTAGTAGTTGTCTATTTATTTGCCATTTTATCACTCATCTCTTGACTACTAATAACAGGAATAAATGCAAAATCGGTAACATCATTCCAATTGGAAGACCATTCATACAACAATTCTTCATTCTGTGCTTCATTAATTTGATAACAGGTATTCCCATCTTCTGAAACCCAGCTATTAACATAGCTTACACCTTCGGGCATCATCCTGCCTTTTTCTCTGAATCTCTTATAAACTGCCTCTTTATTTTTATATTTTTCTATTATCATGTATAGAATAATGATTACCTCCTTAATTTCAAATTTGTAAATCTAATAAAATATGAGTTTTGTTTATTCTTTATAATATCATAAAAGTAGAGCTAATGAATAAATTTTACATTTATATATTAACCCTATTTTTTATCATACTTTGTCTACAGTTTGAAATGGAGGAGGGATGTATCATCCATTTCAACATATTACAATAATTGAAATAGTGAAATAATATTTTTTGGTATCTTTTTAGGGTTTTAAAAACATCATTATGAAATTTAGCTTTAATAGTTTCTTTATTAACATTGTTAATGTAAAATTCCTTAAAAACTAAACCATAACTTCTTTCAGGCTTAATATAATTATCATTTTTTTCTTTATTTTTATTGCTTATTGTAGCAGAAATAGTTAATAAAGATAATATGGAGCACTTAAATAAATTAGTTAAAAAATAAAGTTATAACAACAAAGAATATTTTATAATAAGCACTTACTTAAATGTAGGTGCTTTTAATATATATTTTAAATATTAAAAAAATAATTACTAATAATAACTTATATGTAATTAAAATAGTTAAATGGAATAATAAACTGCAGAAATATAAACAATATTCGACATGGAAATTATACATAATAACGTATAATTAGAATTAAATAAAAATATAAATAAAATAACTAAAGTTATAATATATGATTAAAAATTAAAATCATCAATAAGGGGTAAAAGTATGTTTAATATATTTAAGGAGAGTAAAAATAAAAGTTTATGGAAATTTTCCGTTATTCCTGGAATAGAAGAATCAACCTTTAATAAAGTTTTAGAAAGATTTTATGATTTAGGTATATCAGGACTTGTTAGAGAAAATATTCAAAATTCATTAGATGGAAAAATACCTGGAGAAACTGAACCAGTAATAGTTACAATAAAAACAGGAAAAGTAAATAAAAATGATATACCAGGATTAGATAATATAAAAGAAAGAATAGAGTGTCTTGTAGGTCATAATAGTTATACTAAAGAAACTATAGAACATATGCAAAATAAAATGAATCAAGATGAAGTTGATTATATATCTTTTGAGGATTATAACACAAAAGGATTAAGAGGGGCTAAAAATGGACAAAGCTATAGACCAGAAGATACATGGGGAATTTATGCATATAACAAAGGTGTTCATTCAGAGGAAGAGGATAGTACTTTAGAAAAATCTAGAGGTGGATCACATGGAATAGGAAAAATAGCTTCTAATGCAGCCTCAGAGTTACATATGATGTATTTTGCAAATTGTGATGATGAAGGAGATAAGCATTTAGGGGGAACAGTACAGTTAATTGAGCATAAGTATAAAGATAAATATTATCGTTCTACAGGATATTTTACTGACATAAAGAAAATTGAAAATAATGAGGAAAGATTTTATCCTTATGAAAATACTTTTAGTGAAATATTTAAAAAAGATACTAGAGGTTTAAAAATAATAATACCATTTTTAAGAGAACAATTTAATAATGAAGTAGATATTATAAAGAGTATATGCGATAGTTTTTTCATTGCAATACTTGAAAATAAATTAGAAGTTATAGTAAATGATAAAAATATAAATAGTAAAACTATTAAAAAGTATATAGAAAATAAAAAGTATTACAATCAAGATATATCAGAAATGAAAGAGGAATTTACTCCATTATATTTAAGCACGTATACTAAGAAAAAACCTATGCAAGTTACAATAGAAGATACAAAAGAAAAGTACAATTTCAATTTATATTTTAACTATGATGAGTCTATTCCAAAAGGTCGTGTAGCTATAATTAGAACTATAGGTATGAAAATTGAAGATAAAAAGGTTAAGGGAAATGTAAACAAGCCTTTTAATGCAGTCTTAATACCAGATTCAACTAAAGAAGATGCATTTTTAAAATCTCTTGAAAATGAATCACATACACAACTTTCTTTTGAGCATATAAAAGATCAAAATCTACAAAAAAATGCTAAGAGATTTATAAATAATATATCTAAAGTAATGGCAAAAATCATTGAAGATGAAATTAAAAAGAGTAATCCTACAGATGGGATGATGAATACTGAAGATGTATTATATTATGTAGAAAATCAATTTAAGCAAGAATTATCTAATTGTCTTGGAACAGTGAAGTTAAGTAGTGGAGATAAAGAAAAAACTATTGTAAAGGTTGAACAGGATATTCCAGAAAGGAAGGATCCTAAAGATAAAAAGAAGAAAAAGAAGAAACCTTTAAAAAAGATAAAAAATAAACGAATAAATGATGAAAGTGATACTGAGCAAGAAGTAAATGAAGTAAGTCCAGAAAAGTTAACAACTTATAGTACACATCCTGATAGGGTAGATAGATTAATTATAAGAGATAAAGAATATGTAAAATTTGATTTTACAGATAGTGATGAAATGAAAAAAGTAAAACTTTGTGACATTACATTATCAGTTGTTGATGGAATGGGTGTAGAGTATAGTAATGAATTTAATATGAAAGATAATTATGAATATGTAATAGATAAGGCTACAGGACATAAATGTAAAATAGAAAATAATTTAATTAAAGATGTAAAAGTAGTTAAAGGTAATGTACAAATAGAATTAAAGCTAAAGGAAAATTATAATAAGGCTTTAAAGTTTATGTACTACGTGGAGGTGTAATATGATTTACAAGAAAGATGCGAATTTTCCATATCCTATATTAACAAATACATCAAATAGTTATGATAATTGTAGTTTTATATTAGATATTGATTTAGAAGAAAATACTAATGAGTATATATTTGAAATAAAATATGATATTACTTCTCCATTTATCCAGGGATTACTTAAAAATGGACAAGCAACCTTAATATTAATTATTAAGTCTAAAGATAATAAATTTTTTAATATTGAATATGGGCAAAAAAGTAAGAGTATTCCAAAGTCAAGAATATCATTGAGTAATAAAACTACAATTCAATTATTTATACAATCAAATGAAAAAATTAACTTTAAAAATAATCATGATTTGGATCATTTTTATGATGAATTTAGAAGTGAGGTAGAAGTGCCTAAAAATGCAATATTAGGTTTTTCTAATAGTGTAATATTTAATGGAAGTAATAATAAACCTTTAGAGTTATTTGAAAAAAAGGTTAATCCAAATTTAAAGTCAGGTGTAAAAATTGAACTTGGTAGTGAAACAATTATTATAAATTATAAGAATGAATCTTTACAATTTACAGATCTACCACAAAGTAGTACATTTAATAATCCTTATGTATATATGGGATTACAAAAAGCTTTATATAGATTTATTGTAAATAATAGTGAGGATCATGAAAGTGTTGATTTAGAGGAAATGGAACCACCAAATGATGGGTTAGATTTTAAATTATATAATCTTATGAGAAAGAAAAAGATTAGTGAATTAAATATAGAAAATATTGATGAAGTTATTTATTCTATATCAGATAAGATGTTAGAAAAATATACGGCTGCAGTAAGGAGGTTATATTCTAATGGAAATTAGGCTTTTAAAGAATGGATATAAGAAAAGTGAACGGTTTTATAATGACTTTTTAGAAGATCAAATAAGAAGTAATGATGATTATTTTAGTGGAGATGTAGTTTATATAGATGAAGTACCTGATTTTCCAATTTATATGGGAAGAGGTAGTGAAGGTGAGAAAAAGGAATTATTTATTGAAGCTGTAAATGTGATATCTAAATATTATTTGAAAACTGATAGAGATGTACATTTTGATGAGTTATTTTGGCATTCACTATTTACTGTTTATAAAAGAGAGTATTTACTTGAGAAATATCTGCAGATAAAGGAGGGTAAAAAAGAGTTTGATACTGTAGTGGTTAAGAATTTTGATTGGCAAAATTATATCTATAAGTGTGTACTAGCAGCACAGTATGTAAATGATAATGTTGAAACTGAAGAGGAAAGACAAAGATATTATGAGCTGATCTTTGATAATCTTGATTTGTATAATTATATTATTAAATATGAGATTTTTAGAAATGATAAGTTTTTATTAAATATTTTAGATATTATTGATGAATTGGATTTAGCTAAGGTAATGAAAGCTAAGATAAAGGATAGACCTGATCTTGGTAAGGATGAGCGTGTTGGCAGAAGGGTTATATTTGAATTTAATAAGAGTTATCCTGTAGTTTTATCTCCTATGCTTGATAAGGAAAGTTTGAAGGAGGCGTTTTTGGAGTATCTTAGTTATTATTATGATATAAGTGAGATAAGAAAAAAATTATAAAAATTTTAAATTGTACTAAAGGAGATATAAGGTATGGAAAAACAATTAGAATTAGCAAAAGAAGCAGTAAGTTTAATAAAGGAATTTAGAAGATTAGCAACTATAATAGGAGATAATATTTTTAAGAGTGTAAAGTCTAATAAAGATGGAAGTAAAATAATTATTAATCATGCATATGAAGGAAGATTAGTATATAACTTAAATGAAATTCATAATGCTTTAGAGGATGAGATGGAAGGTTTTGCTCCTTGTGGTGGTGGACTTGATGAAGCGGTAGATTTAGCAGTAGATGAATTTGAATGTGAATATAGAAATAAAGACAAAAAGGAATTTATGAAGTATGTTGGTAAGGTTTATTATATGAAGTTTAGGTGTGAAGAGATATATGAGAGATTAAAAGAGATAGAAGAAGAAGTCTCAGAAATAATGTAAAACTTTTAAAATAAGTTAATAGTTAAATAGGGAGATTAATGGGAATAAAGAAAATGCAGGGAGTAGCTGCACATATAGAGTATATAAAGAAAGATCATGATAATGTTGATTTTATAAACTGTAAGTTTTGGAAAAATGAAATTTGCTATAACACTCTTTCTACAAAATATGGAGAAGCCTGTTATACAAAAAGAGGATGTATGTATTCTATACCTTTACCACCAGGTAGTAAAAAGAAAGTAAAAATAGAAGATAAGCATAAGGGTGAAAAATTATATACTCCAACTATTACTTATACTTATAAGGTTAGTGATATAAAAAGAGATTATTTTAATAAAGATATTACAACTATAGTAAAAGTAAATCATAAACCTTATAAGGTAGAGTGTAAATATAATTCAAAGAATGATAAATTCATATTTGTAATATGGTACAAAGTTAATGTTAAAACATATGTAATTAATTATGAATTATTTTTAAATAAAGCTATAAGAATATCAGGAAATGAAGTAATATTTACAGTTAAAATTGATGATATAGTTAAGAGCATGAGAAATATTAAAGAAGAGAGAATTACAGATTTTATTAAGAGTGAAAATAGCTCTAATATAATAAGAAAAGCTATTGTAAGTGATAGTAAAGATGTAATAAATAAGATAGATTCACTAATTAAGTTTACGGCTTATGTAATTATTAAAGGATTTATGGAGATATATTAAAAATTATAAGACGAAAGAGTAATGATTTAATAGTATAAATTTTATTGTTAAAACAGTAGATTAAATGGAACTTAAATATATTTATTTGCAAATGAATGGTAGAGAGTTGGAGTTAGATAAGTATGAGTTTGGGGAAATTAAAACTAGAGAAAAATAAAATTATTGATTTACAAAATGATTATTTTAATAGATTAATAAATGAAATTATATTATTTGAAAAAAAAATAACTGAGTATAAATCAAAATTAGATGAATCACAAAATATTATAAATCAGTTAACTTTAGAGCTTAAGTTAAAAGAACAAGAAATAGTGGATAATAAAAGAGAAATTCAAGAGTTAAGAATGGAATTAACTAAAACAGAAGATGAAATCTATAATTTAAGAGCAACTAATACTTACAATAAAATAGAACTGCTTAATGATTTAAAAGAAGCTTTTGCAGAAGAGAATGATGGTGAAACAGAGGATATATTAGATGAATTATTAGAAGAAATAAATGATATTGAAAATGAAATTTCTTATGAGGATATGATGTTTATAATATATCTTTGTTACATATATGATAAGTTACAATTGATATTAAGTAAAAGCACTATGGCAAATAGTTATTATTCAAGCAATAGACAAGAATCAAAGTTACTTAAGATTGTATCTCAAGAAGAACATATAAAAATATATAATAGTATAGAAGAATGTACTCAAAATTACATTAAAAAAGAAACAGACTTGTTTAAAAAATTAAACATAAAACTAAAGGAAAGAATAGTTGGAATACTTTACGATATATCTTACAAGTGTTTTGAGAATGTCTATAATGAAAATAATATTGAAAGAAATGATACTGTAGTAAAAATTAAATGTTGGGTAAGAGATAAAGAAAATTTAACTTGGAGATTAGTTAGTGCAACATATAGCGACAAACAAAGAAAAATATATATGCCTAAAAATATGATTGATATTTTAAATTTAAGTCAGCAGGAAAGTATACTAATAAATGAAAGCTTTGAAAAAATAAAAAATATATTTTTAAATGAAGAATCATCTAAATTAAAGAAACTTATGAGGGCTACTAGTGAGAAGAAAGAGAGAAATATTTAGTGATATTGTTAATTTAAATATTTCAGAAGAAACATTAGATTTAAATAAGGCTTATACTTTATTATTAATAAGTATTTTCTATCGTAGACATGAAAATTTATTATCTAATTCAGAATATTTGAGAAATTTAATCCAGACAGATGATATTGAAAGTAAATTAATATATGTATTAAAAGAAGAAATTACACTTAAACCTGGAGGAGCTATATCTTTACCTGTAAGATTATTTATGGATAAATATAAAGAAAAAATTAAATGTATAGATAAGGATGTTAAAAATAAAGTAATAGAATTAGCAAAAAGTATTTTTTATAAGGAATGTAATAATGTTTTAGGCTATGAAAATTTAATTAATGTATGCTATTATGATAACTCTGCTCTTAAGCTTGATACAAGATATGTTAAGGTGTTTAATGGGTATGAATATAAATATGTACTTTGTAATAGTCACGTATGTTTTAAATGTAATAGTATTTATATAAAACAAAAAACAATTAGAAAAATAGAAGGAAAGCTAGATGGATTTCAAATAATAGTTAATCCAGAAATAACTAAGAAAAATAATGTTAATAAAAAAGATAATTTAAAAGAAACAGCCATAACTTTATATAACACAATTATAAATGAATATAGAATAAACAATATTATGAAAGCGTTAAGAACATATAACAATATTATTGAAAATAAGGAAATTATAAAATATTATAATAAAAATCAAAGAATAACATTACTTTTTATAGGATATTTAATAAAAGGTAATACTTATGGTTTTACTGAAATATTAGAAGCTGGTGATATTGGAATGAGTGCTGATACTATTTTATATAGAAGATTGTATAATGGGACAGGCTTTAAGTCTTATTTAAATGAATATAAAAATTCAATAGTATTTATTGATCCATATGTAAGAGAGAAAATCCTTTATAATATTAAAGAATTAAATAATGATAAAGAAGATGAGCTTAAGTTGTTGAGACTTAATCAAAATGAACTAGATAGTAATAAACTTAATCCAGAGTCAGATATAAAAAAGATGGGGTATAGTACTTCATTAACAAGAGAAGAAAGATGGAATATATTAAAAAATAAAGCTGTTCCTAAATTAGGAAAAGCAAAAGTTATATGGCATATAAGTTTTTTAGTTAAGATGAATAAAGGTAGAAAAATTATGGCAAATGCGGTTAATGAATGGGTATATGATTTAGAGCGATTAGAAAGATTATAATTAATTAGCTTTAAAATAAATTTATTAACTATATAAATGGATGATCAATATTGTAATGAATATAATGATTTTCTTATTATAATAATATAAATCTAAATAATTATGTTTTTATGCTATAATAAATATACTAGATTCATACTTAGAAGGGAGTATAACAATGGAATACAGTGCGGCAATGACATCAAGACCCTATTTATATAAAGAGACAAAAATAGTTGCATCATTACTAGCTAATGGAACTGATATAACTGCTATAAAGAAAATATCAGTAGAAGAAAATATTTTTCAATTAGAAAAAGAATACAGAAGAATAGAAATAGCTCAAGCAATTACAAGTAGATTAAAAAATATAGATCCATTAATAATAAATAAAATAGCAAATGGAACTACAGAAATATCAAAACTTTTAGTAGTTTATATAATTATGAAACATAATAGACTTTTCTTTGAATTTATAAATGAAGTATACAGAGAAAAAATAATACTTAGAGAATCAACTATAAAAGATAAAGATTTTAATATTTTCTTTAATAGAAAAAAAGAAGAAAGTGAAAAAGTAAATGGATGGAGCGAACATACATTTAAAAAGCTAAAAAACGTCTTTACTATAATATTAGTTGATAGTGGTATGGGGATTAAGAAGAATGGAGAAATAGAAATAAAAGTACCACTTATTGATAAAGAAATTAGCAATCATTTGATTGCAATTGGAGATAAAGTGTACATTAATGCAATGGAAGGAATAGCATAATATGAAAAATATTTATGAAAGATTAGATGAAATATTACCTACTATTTCAGCACCACATTTTAGAGAAAATAAGGGATTAGGTAATGAAGTAGGATTTTATATATTTGATTATAGTCCAAAGGATGAAATGATAGTAAGAGAAAGAATTCCTTTTATTAAATCAAAGGCACAATCTTCATATAATATTAATATAGTAGAAATTGACTTATATGAAGCAATAATTGAAATTTTAGAGTCAAAAGGATATTTAAAAAAGAACTTCGAAATGGAAGAGAAAAAGGGTAGTGAATTTGTAATGAATGCTACTAAAAAAGCTTTAAGATTAACTCTTTCAAATGATTTATTAGTTAAATATATAGTTGAAAAATCAGAAGGATGCGATATTGTGTTTTTAACAGGGGTAGGTAAGGCTTGGCCTTTAGTTAGATCACATACAATATTAAATAATCTTCATAAAGAAATTGAGGATATGCCATTAGTTATGTTTTTCCCAGGAAGTTATGATGGTGGAACATTAATGTTATTTGAAGAATTTAAAGATGATAATTATTATAGGGCATTTCCATTGGTGGATAAATATTAAGGGGGAAAATGATATGAAATATGAAATTAAAGAAATGTTCTACAAGCCAATTGAAAGAGATATTAAAGGTGTTATTAAAGTAGGGCAAAGTGATGAAGAAAATGTAAAACAAGAGTTAGAAGAATATGTTGTAACTGAGCAATTAAGAGAACATATTGATGTGTTCTTTGAATCATATAAAAGAGGAATAATAAGTCATACAGATAAAATGGGTGTATGGATATCAGGATTTTTTGGATCAGGTAAATCACACTTATTAAAAATCTTATCTTATCTTTTAGAGAATAAAGAAATTGAAGGTAAAAATGCTATTAATTACTTTGATGATAAAAAATTAGATAGCTTTACTCTTGCAAATATGCAAAAAGCTGGAGATATTACTTCAGATGTAATACTTTTTAATATAGATTCAAAATCAGAAGATGATAATAAAGCAAGTAAAGAGGCTATTGTTAATGTATTTAATAAAGTATTTAATGAAATGCAAGGTTTTAGTCCATCAATGCCATGGCTTGCAGAATTAGAAAGAACATTATCAAAGAATGGACAGTATGATGCTTTTAAAGCTGCTTTTGAAGAAGCATCAGGAAGAACATGGGAAGATGGTAGAGAAGATTTCTATTATGAAGAGGATGCAATAATAGAAGCATTAGCATCTTCAAGTAAAATGAGTGAAGAAGCAGCTAGAAATTGGTATAACAAAGCAGAAGAAAATTACACTATCAGTATTGAATCTTTTGCAAAAAAGGTACAAGAATACATAGAAAGTAAAGGAAAAAATCATCATGTAGTATTCTTAGTAGATGAAATAGGGCAATATATTGGAGAGAATACTAAGTTAATGCTTAACTTACAAACAGTAGTTGAAGATTTAGGAACATACTGTGGTGGTAAGTGTTGGGTTATTGTTACTTCACAAGAAGGATTAGATGAGTTTACTAAGGTTAAAGGAAATGACTTTTCAAAGATTCAAGGGAGATTTAATACAAGATTAAGCTTATCATCTGCTAATGTTGATGAAGTAATTAAAGAGCGTATTTTAAGAAAAAAACCAGAAGCAGAAGAACATTTAAGAATACTTTATACTCAAAAAGAATCTATAATAAAGAATTTATTAACATTTACTGATACAGCTGAAATGAAGCTATATTGTGATGAAAAAGACTTTGCTGATGTATATCCATTTGTTCCTTATCAATTTAATTTACTACAAAAAACTTTTAATGGGATAAGGGAGCATGGAGCATCAGGTAAACATTTATCAAAAGGTGAAAGAAGTTTACTTGGAGCATTCCAAGAAGTTGGTAAAGAGTATATGAATAAAGAAAGTGGAGTGTTAGTACCATTTTCAACATTCTATAACACAATTAAAACATTCTTAGATTCAAGTATTAGTTCAGTAATTATTCAAGCTAGTAAAAATAATAATTTAAATGAGTTTGATGTAGAAGTATTAAAGTTACTATTCTTAATAAAGTATGTTAAGGAAATTAAGGGGAATTTAGAGAATTTAACAACCCTTTTAGTATCTAACATAGATGAAGAAAAGTTAGAATTAAAGAAAAATATTCAAAAGTCGTTAGATAAATTAATAAAAGAAACCTTAGTTCAAAAAAATGGAGATGAGTATATATTCCTTACTAATGATGAACAGGATGTTAATAAAGAAATAAAAAATATTCACATTGATTCAGCATCAGTTGTTCAAAAAATTGGAGAGGTTATTTTCGAGGATATTTATAAAGATAAAAAGTTTAAATATTCAAGAGAGTATAACTTCCCATTTAATCAAATTATAGATGATACACCAAGAGGATCAAAAATAAATGATATTGGAATTAGAATAATAACTCCATATTATGACTTAGTATCAGGATCTTCTGAAAATGAATTAAAGATGCTTTCTTCAAGGGAGTATAGAGATGTAATAATTAATATTTCTAATGATTCAAGATATATTGAGGAATTAGAATATGTATTGCAAATAGATTCATATTTAAGACTTAAAGGTGGTACAAAGGCTACACAGTCTATAGAAGATATTAAAGCTAAAAAAAGTCGTGAAAGACAAGAAAGATTAGATAGAGCTACTAGATTAATATGTGATGCAATATCTGAAGCTGATATTTATATTAATGGAACTATTGCTGATATTAAATCTAAAGAGTGTGAAGGAAGAATTAATGCTGCATTAAAAAGTTTAGTAGATATTAGATATAATAAATTATCTTATATTACAAACTTCTTAAGTAATCCAAAAGATTTATATGATATCTTTAACCAAAATGCTATGCAAATGACTTTAGTTGATAAAGCTGATAATAATAAATATGCTTTAGATGAAATAGATAATCATATTACAAATAATACAGCAAGAAATCTTCAAATTACAATGAAGAGTATATTACAAAAGTTCTCACAAGCACCATTTGGATGGAAAGAGTTAGATATTCAAGGGTTAGTATTAAGACTATTTAAGAGTCAAGAAATAAGAGTTATACAAGGTGGAGAATCAATACCACCAGAGGATAAGGGCGTAATTGATTTAATTACTAAGAGAGAATACTTAGAAAGAGTAACTTTAAAGAAAAGAGAAAGAGTTAAAGATAAATATGTCAAAGTATTAAAGGATTTAAGTACAGATATATTTGATTTCTCTGCTATGCCTAAGGATGAAGATAGTATGATGAAAATCTTTAAAGGTTACTGTAGTACTGAAATTACTAAAATTGATGGAATGTTAAGTCATTATGGAACTATTAGTAAGTATCCAGGAAAAGATGTATTAGTTGAAGGTAAAGAAGTATTTGAAGAGATTCTTAATGAAAATGATACTATAGCATTTTTTGAATTAGTTTCAAAAAGAGAAGATGATTTATTAGACTATGATGATAATGTACAAGATATTAAAGGATTCTTTGATCCTAAAGGTAGTCAAAAGAAACATTTTGATGATGCATGGGATAAGATAAGAAACTTTGAAGAAAATGACATATTTATTACTGAAGATGAAACAGTTAAAATAATTGACGATATCAAGTCAATTGTGAAGTCTAAAGAACCATATAAAAAGATTCAAAACTTGCCTGTATTAATTAGCAAGTATAATGATAAAATAGTAGAATTATTAGAAAAGAAGGCCGAACCAGTAAAGGATCAAATAGAAACAGCTAAGATTCAAGTTTTAGATGAATTAAATAATCATAGTTTTGCAAGTGAATATAATAATGAAATTATTCAAAGCTTTGATCAAATATACAATAGAGTTGAATCTGTAAATAGTTTTGCACAACTTGCAGCAATTACTAGTTCTATTGATCCATTAAGAGTTAAATTAATTACTAAAATTTTAAATAGACAAAAAGAAGAAGAGGCTAAAAAAGAAATATCGAATAAGTCTAATGATGAAGTAACATATGTTGGATCAACTGCAACTGGAGGAACTATGGAAGTAAATGATCCACCAGTTAAGGTCAATAGAATAAAAAATAAAAGCGTTAGCATAAATTCGCTTTTATTAGGTTCAAAAGAAATTAAAAATGAAGATGATATTGAAGATGTATTAAATTCATTGAGACAAAAGCTTAAGAGCCAATTAGAAGAAGATACTATAATAACATTAATATAGACTAAGGGGAGGAGTAATCCTCCCTATATTTAAATGGAGGAAATAATGGATAAGAATAAGATTAAATCCTATGCAGTATGGGCAAGAAGAGCCATGATTGAAGCTGTTAAGGATAGAGCTTTTAAAGTTGGTATAGAAGAAAATAAAATACATGATATTGAAAGATTACAAGGTGGATTTAAAGTTGTTGGAAGAGAAGAAATATTTAATATTCCTTCAACTCATAGAGATACTTTAGTTAAGCTTATTAATGAAAAGGGTTATGAGCAGATAATAGAAGAAGTTGCTTATACTTGGTTTAATAGATTCATGGGATTAAGATTTATGGAGGTTAATGAGTATCTTCCAACTGGGGTAAGAATTCTTTCTTCAGAAAATGAAGGTAAAACAGAGCCAGATGTATTAACTAAGATTACTGATATTGAAGATGAACTTGATTTAAATCTTGATTATGTATATGAATTACAAGATAAAGGAACGGAACAAGCTAGAGAAGAACTTTATAAATATATATTAATTAAACAATGTAATGAATTAGGTAATATAATTCCTCAAATGTTTGAGAAAATTCAAGACTATACAGAGTTATTACTTCCAGATAATTTACTTCAAGAAAGTTCAGTAATAAGAAAAATGGTTACTGATATTGATGAAGAAGATTGGAAAGAAGAAGTTGAAATTATAGGGTGGATGTATCAATACTATATTTCAGAAAAGAAAGATGAAGTTTTTGCTGCATTAAAGAAGAATGTAAAAATAACAAAAGAAAATATCCCAGCAGCAACACAATTATTTACTCCAAAGTGGATAGTTAAGTATATGGTAGAAAACTCATTAGGTAGACTTTGGCTTGAAGGGCATCCAAATGAAGAATTACAAAAAGAATGGAAATATTACTTAGAAGAAGCAGATCAAGAACCAGAAGTAGAAGAAGAATTAAAGAAAATAAGAGAAGAGCATAGTCATTTAACTCCAGAAGATATTAAAGTATTAGATCCATGTATGGGATCAGGGCATATATTAGTTTATGCTTTTGATGTATTGTATCAAATATACAAAGAAGCAGGTTATGGAGAAAGAGAAATTCCAAGAAAGATATTACAAAATAATCTTTATGGATTAGATATTGATGACAGAGCAGCTCAATTAGCTTCATTTGCTTTAATAATGAAAGCAAGAGCACATAATAGAAGGTTATTTAGGGAGATAGAAAGGGAAGATATTGAATTAAATCTTTGTTCAATACAAGAAAGTAATGGTATAAGCAATGAAGCAATAGATTACTTCTGTAGCTTAGAAACAGGACTAGATAATGAAGAGTTAAGAAGTGATTTAGAGTATTTAGTTAATGTTTTTACAGATGCTAAAGAATATGGTTCTATACTTGAGGTTGAAAAAGTTAAATTTGAAGCATTAAAACAAAGATTAAAAGAAATAGAAGATGATAATAATTTAATGTTTGGTGATTATATAAAAATACTTTTAGAAAAGGTTCCTATGTTGGTTAAGCAAGCAGAAATAATGAGTAGAATGTATGAAGTTTGCATTACTAATCCACCTTATATGGGAAGAAAAGGCATGGAGTCAAAATTGAAAAGGCATGTAGAAAAAGTCTTTGTAGATTCAAAATCTGACTTGTTTTCTGTTTTTATTGATAAGTACACGAGAAAGGGTATAATTAAATACTATTCGGCATTTATTACAATGCAATCATGGATGTTTTTATCATCATATAAAGCAATGAGGTATAAACTTCTTACGAATAATAATATTAACAGTATGTTACAGATTGGATATAACAGTTTTCCTGGAATGAACTCACAAATAGCACATGCAGCAACTTTTATAATTTACAATGAAAATATTAAAAATTATAATGGCGTGTATTTTAATTTAAATAATGAGTCTATAACTGCTGATAAGGAAAAGGTTTTTATAAACAAGCTTATAAAAAAAGATTTCTATACTAGAAGGCAAAGTGATTATTTAGAGATTCCTGGTCAGAATATAGCATATTGGATTAGTGAAAATATGAAAAATGTATTTGAGTTAGCAAGCCCATTAGGGCAGTTAGCAGAACCAAAGCAAGGTATGGCTACAGCAGATAATAATAGATTTTTAAGAGTTTGGTTTGAAGTAAATAAAGAAAAAATAGGTTTCAAATATAAGAATTCCTTATTAGCTAAAGAAAGTAATCAAAAATGGTTTCCGTATAATAAAGGTGGGGATTTTAGAAAATGGTATGGAAATAATGAATTTGTAGTTAATTGGGAAAAAGATGGATATGAAATAAAGGCATTTAAAGCTTCAGTTATTAGAAATGAGGGATATTATTTTAATAAGGGGATTACTTGGTCGTTGATAAGTACATCTAATTTTGCTGCAAGATTAAGTCCAGGTGGTTTTCTATTTGATGTAGGTGGATCAACTGTTTTTCCAGAGGAAAAATTATTAAATTATATTTTAGCATTAATGAACTCTAAGGTTACTTATGAGATTCTAAAAATGATTGCGCCAACAATTAATTTTCAGGTAGGAGATATAAGAGAGATACCAATTATTTTACCTGCGAATAACGAAGATTTTGAAAATATATCAAATATCGCTAAAGAGAATGTCAATATTTCAAAAGAAGAGTGGGACTCTTTTGAAATATCTTGGGATTTTAAAAATAATCCATTAAATTCTAAAAGTAGAAGTAGTTTAAAAGAAATATATTTGTTGTGGGATAATTTACAAAATGAAAGATTTAATAAATTAAAAAATAATGAGGAATTAATAAACAAATTACTAATAAATATATATGATTTAAATTGTGAGCTAGATTATAGTGTGGATGATAAGTATATTACTATTAGAAAAGCTGATAGGGAAAGAGATATTAGAAGTTTTATATCTTATGCTGTTGGTTGTATGTTTGGTAGATATTCTATTGATGCAGAAGGAGTAATTTATGCTGGAGGAGACTTTAGTGATAAGTGGAAAGTTGAAAATGATAAGTGGCAGGTTAGAAAGCTAGAAAAAGATGAAGATGGTAATTTAATTTATGATTCATGGGTTGATGCTACTTTTGTACCTGATGTTGATAATATTATTCCTATTACTGAAGATGAGTATTTTGAAGATGATATTGTTAGTAGATTTATTGAGTTTATAAAGGTAGTTTATGGAGCTGAAACACTTGAAGAAAACTTAGATTTTATTGCTGAATCTTTAGGTGTTAAAGCCAATGAAACTTCAAGACAAACAATAAGAAGATATTTCTTAAAAGAATTCTATAAAGACCATTTAAAGGTATATCAAAAGAGACCAATATACTGGATGTTTGATAGTGGTAAAAATGATGGATTTAAGGCTTTAGTTTATATGCATAGATATAATGAATCTACAGTAGCTAAGCTTAGAACTGATTATTTACATTCACTTCAAAGAAAATATGAAGCTGAAATATTAAGATTACAAGTAATAGTAGAATCAACTACATTATCGGCAAGGGAAAAAACTCAAGCTAAAAAGAAAATTGATAGAATAAATAAACAAATAGAAGAATGTAAATTATATGATCAAGTAGTTGCTCATGTAGCTAATGAAAGAATAAGTATTGATTTAGATGATGGAGTAAAACATAATTATGGATTATTCCAAGGAATAAAAGTTCCAACTGATTCTGGCAAGGAAGTTAAGATGGATTTATTAGCTAAGATTTAATTATTAGCTAAATCTAATAATATTGTTTAGTAATTATATTTAAATAAGAAGCTTAGGAGTAGTAGAAATACTTCTCCTATTTTAAAATATAGTATAGTTTATAAAATAAATTTGATATATAATTGATTTTAGTTAAAAATATCTAGTATTGTAAATTAAAGATGAGAAAGAAGAGGGTAAACATATGAATAAAATAGCAAAAGAATATCTAAATTTTAATGAATACTCAGAATTGAGAGTAGAAGAAAAATTGATAACTATTTTAAGATATTGGGGATTTGAAAAAAATGTTTTTTACGGAAAAGTTAGAAAGAGAATAGATACACAAAAAACATTTACTTTTATTGATAATTTAAGAAATGTTGATGGACAAAGCATTTATAATCCTTTTAATGGGGAATTGATAAGTAGTATATTTTGTGTAATAAATAATATTCCTAAAAGTAAAAATATTAAAGAAGGAGATATGGTTATATTTTCAGTAGAACTATCTAAAAGAGATGAGCAAGAGAGATCTCCAATAAAGGTAGATGAAAGAAATATTACTAAGATAGATAAACTTATAAATATAAATGATGAATCAAAAGAATATAATATAGGTGAATTTGGAAAATTAGATAAGGATATTTATTCTAAGATTATTGAAGAAGTGAATAGAAAATTTTTAAGAAGTAATGATATTTTCAAAGTATATCTAGAAGGAAGTTTTAAAGTTGAAGCAGAGGAAGCTATAGAAACTGTTTTAAAAAATAATAAGGATAATATAATAAGTGAAATTTTAGAGTTAAAACATAAAAGAGATGATTTAAAAGAAGATATCAATAGAATAAATGAAGAAATTTCAAAGGGTACAGATGATATTAATTCAATTAAGAAGCAACATGATAAAATAAACGAATCAATTATTAAAATAGAAGAAAAAGAAAAAAGATTTATTAAATTAGGTTTAATAGAAGAAAAGAAATTTGAAAGTAAAGAAAATAGAGTTAGGCTCAAGGGAAATGTAGAAAAGATAAATCACATATATGAGTATTTGTATAAAAGAGAGATCAAGCCTTTATTATATAAAAGAGAGATACTTGAACAATTTTTTATTGGTTTACATACAAATCAAATAATTATATTAGGTGGAGCACCAGGGTCTGGTAAGACAAGTTTAGTTGAAGGGGTAGCTGAAGCAATAGGAGCAGAATGTAGGATGGTGTATGTAAGACCTAATTGGAATAGTGCAGAGGATTTATTAGGTTTTTATAATCCAATGGAAAGTTTATATATTGGAACACCTATGATAGATACTATTATAGAAGCTAATGAAAATTCAGAACAGTTATATTTTATTTGTTTAGATGAAATGAATTTAGGGTGTGTAGAACACTATTTTTCAGATTTTCTAAGTGCTTTATATTCAAAAAATAAGGAAATAAATTTATATAGCAATGAAATTTATAGAAGTGAAATGAAAATAATAAGTGAAAAGCTTGGTGTAGATAAGAGTAAAGATGAAATAATAAACAATATAGGTATTGATGAGTATGCAAGGTTAGAAAGAAGATATAGAAATCTTGAAAAGTACAAACCTTTTATAAATATACCAAGTAATGTTAGATTTATAGGAACAATTAATAGAGATGCTACAACTAAGGATCTTAGTCCTAAGGTAATAGATAGAAGTATAATAATAAATATTAATTCTTCTTTTGATACTTTTGAAGAACTAATAAAACTAAAAGAGAACTCAGAGAGTATAGAGCCTATATATATTAGTAGTGATGAAATTGTTTCTAGAAGTGGAGATATGAACAGAGCATATATAGAGTTTAAAAAATTAATAGATATATTTAATAAAAATGGACTAGAACTTAATTTTAGATTTTTACAAACAGCAGCTAGTATGTTAGAAGTTGAGGGAATTGAAAGAAGTTCAATAATTGATTATATAATAGCTACTAAGGTATTACCTAAGATTAACTTAGAAGTAAATGAAGACAATAAATTTATAAATGAATTAGAAACAATTTTATATAATAATAAGATTTCAGAAGGTATATATAAGGATATTAAAGATTTTTATAATGAAAATGAAATAATGACATATTGGAGGTAGCTAGATGGAAATATTAGCTCGCCTAATCAATATAAAATATAATTATAAAGAGATAGAGTATGAAAATAAAGATGGAATCGCACTTAAAATAAAAAGTGTTAATTTTGTACCATTAGAATCACAAGATAATATTAAGCTAGATATTGAAACTGGAATAGTAATGAATACTCATCAAACATATAAAGAAAAAGGTATATATCAATTAGCATTAGAGTTTAAAGATATTGAAGAGAATGACAATATTAAATGTAGAGTTAGAGTAGGTTCAAAATATATTTATGATTTTAGATGGTACAAGCCTAAGAATATATTTTTTGAAAGCAGTATGTATGTAAAAGATTATAGAGGAAAATTACAACTAAAAAAAGATGATAGCACCGCATTTACTACTTCAGGAGTGTATTTTATAGATATATTTAATAATGACAAGATAGTTAAATCTATAGAAGTTAAAGTTATGCCATCTTCCATTAGCTATAGTGATTATCTAGAGATGATAAAAGAGCTTAGGGAGATTAGGGAAGGCTTAATTATAGATTCAAGAAGTAAGGTTGGAGTTTTCACTAAATGGAATTCAAAAATTAAAAATATAGAGGATAGACTAAAAAAAGTAGAAAAGGAATTAAAAAAAATTGAAAAGGACCCAAGGACTACATTAGTTAGTTCTATAGAAGAAACTTTTTATAACAAAGTCAACAAAATTGATTCTAAGTTTTTAATTGAAAAATCGAAAAATCCTTATAAGAAAAAATATAATCAAAGGGTTGACAATATTAGTACAGATTTATATGAACATAAAGCTATTAAATATGCACTAGAAGAAATAGATAAAAAAGTTAAAGAATATAAGGATAGATTAAATGAAGATATTGATAAGGAAAAAATAGAAATATTAAAAGTAATTAAAAATTTTAATGAGATAAGTAATGTTAAAATTAGAGACAGGTATAGGGAACTTAAAAAAGGAAGAGTAGAAGTAGAAAAGGCATTAAATAGTATAAAAAATTATAAATATAATATTTTAAACAAACATCCTAATATTATATATGTTGATTTTAATGTTAATAAGTTAGACTTGTGTGACGAAGAATTTAAGGGAACAATGTTTTTAGATCTTAAAATTAATGAGCAAGATGGAAGATTTGAATTAAAAATAGATTCACAATATTCTAAAGGAGAATTTTACTTATCATTAAGTCCTGATTTAACAAATAAAGAAAGTTTTACTTATAGAGAATTAAAAATGGGCAAGGATAATAAGGCTAAATGGGATAAAGAAATTAGTGGAATATTAGAAAGTAAGAAGTTTTCTTGTACATTAGTTAGTAATGATATAAATGAAATAATATATTTATATGAAAAACTAAGTGATAATAACCTTGAAGATATAAATATAAAAGCTATTGCTGAAAAGGATGTTAATAGTGATTATATATTTGGTGGCGAAAATAAGGGCTATTATAGAGTATTTACAATGAACCTTGTAAAAATATATTCTATAAATGATGAGGAAGTACCAATCTATTCTGAAAATGAAATAATGAGCTTTGTTGAAGAATATTTAACTAAGCTAAATAAAGAAGATATTAATTTAAGAAAAGATAGTGATGAATTTAAGTTTATTGATGCTATAAGAATGAAAATAGAAGATATTAAAGGAATTAAGACAAAAGTTAATGACAATTATTACTGTGAAAATATAGATAATATTTTTAATAATATCTCTAATTTAAACATTATTAAAAGTATTGATAATAATAAAAAAATTTATCTAAAGCCGACTCAAATATTCATTAATGACAGTAGATATCGTAAGGTATATAGAAACCTAAAGAAATTAGATGATGAAATAATGTATTCCTTTGATAAAAGTAATAATTATATTTTAATGAATTCTACTCAAAATATTTATGAAATATGGTGTTTATTTGCTATAGTAGATTTGTTAATAAATGAAATGGGTTGGACTATATTAAATAAAAATAATGTGAAATATGTATTAGATAACTTATTATCAGATAAAAGTGATAAAAATATTTCAGGACTAGAGATAGATTTACTATATGAATACAGTTCTAAATTAGATATAAAAATGAAGCTTATTTATGAGGGGAAAGTTTTATATGATGATAATAAATATAAATGCCCAGATTATCAATTAATATTAAGCATATATGATAAAGTAAATAGTATAGAACTTAAACCAGTAAGAGCATACTTAGATGCTAAATATAGAAATTATGAAGTTCAAGGATTTAATGAAACATTTATAAAAAAAGATATAATAGGAGTTGCCATAGAAAAATATTTAGAAACATTTTTAGGTAGTGATAACGAACCTATAGTTTCTATGATAGCCCATAGTCATAATGATTCTAAATACATAGAGTATGGAACCTATGAAAATGATGTTTATAAAATGTTTGAAGGTGATAAGAGCATACTAAAAGCACATTCTTATGGTGGATTTCCTTTAGTACCTTCAAATAAGAGAGGATTAAAAAATTTCCTAAAAATAATACTAGAATATCATTTATCTTTATATGGAGTATGCTGGAATTGTGGGGAAGCTGTAAATATAGAGAAAATAGAAAAAGTAACTATAAGTGGATTTGCAAAGTATCATTATATATGTAAAGAGTGTAATGAGTTTTGGGTAAAAAATCATTGTTCAGTTCCCAAATTAAACCATCATATAATTAAACATATTGAAAATTATCATGAGATTAAAGAAGGAACAAATCCATGGCATGTTGTTTGTCCAGAGTGTGGAGATATAATAAAATCAAAACAAAATAATAATAATGAATTTATAAATAGAGAAATGATAAATATAAAAGGAATTAACAAAAAATATAATAATACTTATAGAAACAACTATGTTAGTAGTATGTATGAAATACCTGATGAAATAGATGGAAAAGTATATTGTTCAGAGGATGGTAAATATCATGATATTGAATGGGCATCATTATATGATGGAAGTAGAGATTAGCATTAAAAAATAACAAATATTTAAGTCATAGTTAAAGAAAACAAATTAAGGTATAGTAATTTTGGTTACTGATATATTAATTTGTTTTTTATTTATATAGAAAATTATTCATATAAATAATTTTATAATTATTAGAATATAGCTGAATTTATATGTTAAGGAACTGATAATATAGAAGATTTTGAATATGGACTTACTACTAATGAGGATGATATTGAAATAAAGTTACTAGAAACGAGTGATGTTTGATAGGTAGAATTTTAAAAAGTGGGATTACTGCTGAACTTTATGGTAATAAATATGAAATAAGTTAATAAAAGAATTATTTGAGAATATTAAAATCCATAGGTTTATTTGTTATAATAAGCCTATGGATTTTTTTATATAACAGAAGAGGTGAATACATGAACCTAAATGAAATAAAGGTTTTCTTAGAAGAAAATTTTAATAAACCAGCATTAGAAGGTAAGAATAGACACATTGTATTTTGGTATGATAGTGAAGGTGACTTCATTGATGATATTGATAGTTTAGATTTAGAAAATGTAAAAGTATTAAAACTTACAAAAAATAATGCTTTTTATACAAAGTACTATATTGAAAAAGAAGATTTAACTTCAAACATTTTAGTTTATTCTAATATGAGTAAGCCAGATCCACAGGAAGATTATTTATATGATATTCTTTGTTACAGTCAAGAATTCTCTACAGATAGAATTACTGTAATAATGAGAGAGCTTGGGGTTACTAATGAAAGTTTAAAAGGTGTATTTAAAAAGTATAATACTTTCTTTAAAAATAAAGAAAGAATAGCTGCCTTTAAAAATTTAAATATAGAAAACTATACAGAAGAAAAAGTTAACTTAGCTATTTTAGCATCCTTAACTAAGGTTAAAACTTTAGAGCTTGAAGAAATAATTAAAGCTCTTATTATTGAATATTTAAATAATAAAACTAAGTATTATGAAGATATATGTAAATTTGGAGATATAATTGCATTATTAGAATTAGTACAAAAATATTATGGATATAGGTTTGAAGAATTTAGTATTGAAAAATTAATGGCAACATTATTAATAACAAACTTTAAAGACAGTATAAAATTCACATTATCTAAACAGTATGATACTTATGTTTCGCTAAAAGAAGGAAATTGCATGGTATTCTTAAATCACTTAATGAATCATGTTAAGGATAGAGAGTACTATGATAAAATGGCACAATCTGTAGCAGAAAAATTAAGGATATACGATTTACTTAAAAATAATGATATAGATACTATTAGTGAATGTGAAACATTTGAAGAAGTTGATAAGATTATATTAAATAAGATAGTTGACTTATTAAATAATGATGGAGAAGAATTTGAAAGATATCTAAAAATAATATCAAATAGAAGAACTCTACATTTCTATACTAAATATAAAGATTTATATGAAGCTTTAAGGTATGCAATTAAATTCTTAAGTAAGAAAAAAGAAGTTCAATATATTAAGAGTGCATCATCTTATGATATGTTCCAAAGTTATACTAAGGATTATTATCTATTTGATAAATATTATAGAAAATTCTATTTACATTATGATAAGTGTTTAGATAAAGAATTAATAGAAATAATTAGAGATAATATTGAAAATGTATATTCTAACTGGTATTTAGATGAGTTAGCTATAAAGTGGAATACTGCAATTAAAAATAATAACTCTGATTCGTGGGTAATAGATGGAATAAATCAACAATATAAATTCTTTAATGATTTTATTAGATTTAAGTATGAAAATGAAAGAGTTGTAGTTATTATTTCAGATGCATTAAGATATGAATGTGCGTCACAGCTTAATGAAAATTTAAATAATCAAAGTAAAAATAAGTGGAAGGGAATTAGTGAATTAACTGCTATGCAAGGGGTATTACCTAGCTATACTAAGCTAGGAATGGCATCACTATTACCTAATAAACTTATTGAAATAAATGATAAGTATGATGTTCTTGTAGATGGAATAAATAGTTCAGGAACTGAAAATAGAAATAAGATATTAAGGTCTTATTCAGAAAAAGCAGTTGCAGTAACTTATAATGACTTAAAAGAATATAAAAGAGCAGATTATAAAGAAAAATTTACTGGTAAGGAAGTTATTTACGTTTATCACAATACAATAGATGCTATTGGTGATCATGCCATAACAGAAAATCAAGTATTTGATGCAGCTGAAAGAGCTATAGAAGAAATTATGGGTATAGCTAATTCGTTTATAGGGAATTTAAGTGTATCAAATATAATTATTACAGCAGATCATGGATTCTTATATAAGAGGGATAAGTTAACATTAAGTGATAAGATAGATGGAGTTAAATTAGATGACGGTGAAGATGGAAGAAGGTTTGTACTTACTGATTCTAATGAAGAAGCAGATGGAAGAAATATTATTTCTATGAAGTATATATTAGGAGAAAATAGTGATAAAAATGTAATAACTCCTAAAGGAACAATGAGATTTAAAGTACAAGGTGCCGGGAGTAATTATGTTCATGGTGGATCTATGCTTCAAGAAATTGTAGTTCCAGTTATTAAGTTTAAGCTTGATAGAAGTAAATCAACTTCAAATTTAGTTAAGAAAACGGATGTTAAGTTAACTAGTATATCAAGAAAGATAACAAATCCAATAGTGCATTTAGAATTCTTCCAAGAAGAAAAAGTTCAAGAAAAAGTATTGCCAGTAAGAATTAAATGTTATTTTGAGGATGAACAAAGTAATAGAATCTCAGATGAAAGAACCATAATTGCAGATTCTAAGTCAGATGCTCCAACAGAAAGAACTCAAAAAGAAAAGTTCATATTAAAGAGTATTAAATATGATAAGAATAAACAGTATTTCTTAGTAATACAAGATGAAGAAGATTCAAATGGCTTATATGAAAGAATACCGTATATTATAGATATTGTATTTACAGATGAATTTGGATTCTAGTATAGAATCATTATGAGATGGGGGAATTATTATGGATGAATTAAGTTTAAAGCTAAATAGTAGTTTTGCTGGTAAAGTTGTTAGAAAAGATTTAACACAAAAATTAAAACAAGGTGCGAATGTTCCTACATATGTTTTAGAATATTTATTGGGAATGTATTGTGCAACAGATGATGAAGATGGAATAAATGAAGGTGTCCAAAGAGTAAAAAATATCTTAGCAGATAATTTTGTTAGACCAGATGAAGCTGAAAAAATAAAATCAAAAATTAGAGAAATGAGTAGATATACAGTTATAGATAAATTAACTGTAAAGTTAAATGAAAAGAAAGATATATATACTGCTGAGTTTTCGAATTTAGGATTAAATAATGTTGAAATAAGTGCTAAATATGTTAAGGACTTTGAGAAACTTTTAGGTGGAGGAATTTGGTGTATAGTAAAGTTGCAATACTTCTATGATGAAACAGCCAAAAATGCATCACCATTTTTAATAGATCAAGTTACTCCTATTCAAATGCCTAATATGGATATGAATGAATTTATAGAAGGTAGAAAACAATTTAATAAAGAAGAGTGGATAGATGTATTAATTAGATCTATAGGAATGGAGCCAACACAATTAACTTATGAAGTAAAGTGGCATATGCTACTTAGAATGGTTCCTTTATGTGAAAATAACTATAATATGTGTGAGTTAGGACCAAGGGGAACAGGTAAATCACATTTATATAAAGAAATCTCTCCAAATTCAATATTAGTATCAGGAGGACAAACAACAGTAGCAAATTTATTCTATAATATGGGTAGAAGAACTATAGGGCTTGTTGGACTATGGGATACTGTAGCTTTTGATGAAGTTGCAGGTATTACTTTTAAAGATAAAGATGGAATACAAATAATGAAGGATTATATGGCATCAGGGTCATTTGCTAGAGGAAAAGAAGAAAAAGCTGCTTCTGCATCTATGGTTTTTGTCGGTAATATAAATCAAAGTGTTGATGTATTATTAAAGACATCACATTTATTTGAGCCATTCCCAGAGGCTATGGCTTACGATTCAGCTTTCTTTGATAGAATGCATTTTTATTTACCAGGTTGGGAAATTCCAAAGATGAGACCAGAGTTTTTCACTGATAATTATGGATTTATTACAGACTATTTAGCAGAATTTCTAAGAGAAATGAGAAAAACAACATTTGGAGATGCAACTGATAAATACTTTAGATTTGGTAATAACTTAAATCAAAGAGATGTTATTGCAGTTAGAAAAACAGTTTCAGGTTTAACTAAACTTCTTTATCCACATGGAGAATTCTCTAAAGAAGATATTGAAGAAATCTTAAGATATGCTTTAGTTGGAAGAAGAAGGGTTAAGGAGCAATTAAAGAAAATTGGAGGAATGGAATTCTATGATGTTCATTTCTCATATATAGATAATGAAACAATGCAAGAAGAGTTTATATCAGTTCCAGAACAAGGTTCAGGATCATTAATACCAGAAGGTGCTATGAAAGCAGGTCAAATATATACAGTTGGTGTTGGCGATTCAGGAATGCTTGGTGTATATAAACTTGAAACAGAAGTTGTAAATGGTTCAGGTAAATTTGAAAAAACAGGATTAGGAAGTCATAGAGAAGCAAAGGAAAGTATTGAAACTGCCTTTAGGTATTTTAAAGCTAATAGCAAAAATGTTAGTGCATCAATTTCAACAACAAGTAAGGATTATTTAATGCATGTACAGGATGTTAATGGTGTTGGAATGACTAGTAGTCTTTCACTAGCAGCAATAATTGCTATGTGTTCTGGAGCGTTAAATAAACCAGTTCAAAGTCAATGTGCTGTCTTAGGAGCTGTGAGTATTGGAGGAACAATTAATAAGGTTGAAGATTTAGCAAGTACTCTTCAAGTATGTTTTGATGCAGGGGCTAAGAAGGTATTAATACCAATGGTTAATGCGGCTGATATAGCAACAGTTCCACCAGAGTTGTTTGCTAAGTTCCAAATTATGTTCTATAGTCATGCAGAAGATGCTGTGTTTAAGGCTTTGGGAGTACAATAAATATTAATATATAATTGTGTTCTGAAACATTTATGTATAGCTTCTTACTGTAATTGTTGTTTGAAAACTCAATTATAGCAAGAATTTATCATAAATGTTTTTTTATTTTATCCAGTTATAAAATTATTAAAGTGTTTTTGAACTATTATAGATATTTCAATATATAGACAAATTGGTTAATTTTGGGATTTTAAAATTAAGATCAAAAAAAGGTGTTTTGGGGAAAAGTTTTATAGTTTTAACTAGTAAGTTCAATTAATTCTAAAGTTTAAAGTTAGTTAGATTACTTTATATTAAAAAATTAAATATATTAATACATAGAATATAATGTTTAGCGGATGTTAAAATTAAAGTGAAAATATTATTAGAAAGTTGGAGATTTATGATTAAATACGAAGTTAATAATAGCTCAATAGATGGAATATTATCATTTATAAAAAATGGAGAAATAGCAATTCCAGAAATACAAAGACCTTTTGTTTGGGATAGTTCAAAAGTAAGAGATTTAATAGATTCATTATATAAAGGCTATCCAGTAGGATATATAATAACATGGAAAAATCCTGATGTTAAATTAAAAGATGGAACATTTGCGTTAGGTAAAAAGGTTTTAATAGATGGTCAACAAAGAATAACAGCTTTAACTGCTGCAATATTAGGTCAAGAAGTTGTTGGTAGTGATTATAGAAAAAAGAGAATAAAAATAGCTTTTAATCCAAGGGAAGAAAAATTTGAGGTATCTAACCCTGCAATAGAAAAAGATTCAATATGGATTAGTGATATATCAAAAATATTTACGAATGATTTTAATACATTTTCATATATTTTTAAATATTGCTCAGAAAATAATATAAGTGATATGGAAGAACAATCGAAATTAGCTAATACTATAACCAATCTAATTGCTATAAAAAATAATAACCTTGGAATTATAGATTTATCTCATAAATTAGATATAGAAACGGTAACAGAAATATTTATTAGAATAAACTCTAAAGGGGTAGTACTATCTCAAGCAGATTTCGCTATGTCTAAAATTTCATCAAATGAAGTTTATGGAGGTAATACTATAAGAAAGACAATAGATTATTTTTGTCATTTAGCTAAAAATCCGATAGATTATGTAGCTATAAGAGAAAATGATACAGAATACTGTAATAAAGATGATTTTAATAAGATTAAATGGATAGCAAAAGAAAATGAAGATTTATATAGTCCAAGTTATACAGATGTATTGAGAGTAGCATTTACTTATAAATTTAATAGAGGTAAATTAGCAGACTTGGTGAGTTTACTTTCAGGTAGAGACTTTGAAACAAGAGAATATAAAGATGAAATTGCAGAGGAATCATTTAAGTTATTACATGAGGGTGTTTTAGATTTTGTTAATGAAACTAATTATAAAAGATTTATTATGATAATAAAATCTTCAGGAATAATAGATAGTTCATTAGTAAGATCTCAAAATGTATTAAATTTTGCTTATACCTTATATTTAACTTTAAAGGCTAAAGGGATACAGCCTAATAAAATAGAAAATTTAGTAAGAAGATGGCTTGTCTTATCAATATTAACTGGAAGATATTCAAGCTCTCCAGAATCAGCTTTTGATTATGATATTAAAAGAATAGTTGAGGCTGATGATATAGAGTTATATATAAAGCATGTTGAAGATGGAGAATTATCAGATGCTTTCTGGAATAATATTTTAGTTACTAAACTTAATACATCAGTAACAAGTAGTCCGTATTTTAATGTGTATTTAATGGCTCAAATAAGAAATGGAGACAGAGGATTTTTATCATCACATATAGATGTTAAAACATTAATAGAAGGCAGAGGAGATGTACATCATATTTTCCCTAAAAAATATCTTCAAAAGAATGGACTAAATAATAGAGGGCAGTATAATCAAATTGCTAATTATGTATATATGCAATCTGAAATTAATATTAAAATAAGTGATAAATCTCCAGATAAATATTTTAACGAGTTAATTGAACAATGTAATAATGGAGAAATAAAATATGGTGGAATAAATAACATAGATGAACTTAATAATAATTTAAATGAAAACTGTATACCTAGAGAAGTATTTAATATGAATATAGATAATTATAATGAGTTTTTAGAATTAAGAAGAAGATTAATGGCAGAAAAAATTAAAGAGTATTATTACAAGTTATAATAAATTATAGATCAAGGCTAAATGTTTAAAAATAAATATTTAGTCTTTTTTTATGAATAAGTATTATATATAATCAATTAATTTAAAGTAGTACACAATATTAATATAGTGATAAAATAAGAGGAGAATACAATTTATAATGGATAAAAAGGAAATGTTATGAATACAATACAAGAAATTTCAACAGATACATTAAGCTATAAAGAAATACATCTAAATATGCCACAAAGTGATTTAGTAGACTATAGAGTATTTTCAAGATTACTAGATGATGATAAAGTAGTAGCAAGCTATAAAATGTATTGGTTATTAGGCATACTAGATGAGGTGGCATTAGGAAATACAGAAATAGAGTTCAAAAAAATAATATCAAGAATGATAGTTTATTCTTGGTATCCAATACTACAATACAAATTAAATTATGGAATATTTGATAATCTTAAAAAGCCAGTAAATTATATTGCTATAAAATATAATTTACCTAATAATTATGATGAAAATAAATTATTAGACTTTATTTATTCAAATGATGATAAAGAGCTTAATAAAATGATGAAAGAACTAACATACAATGTTCCATATAGGCTATTATCACCGTTTTTTACAGACAAGCTAAAAGGGCAAAAAGATAGTATTAAAAATAAAATGATAACAGAATTATCTTTAGAAAGTGAAAACTGCTTATATAAAATAGTGAAAGATGATAAAGATAAGATTATTTTAAATGAGGGATGGAAAGATTATTTACAAAAGAATTATAAAGTTATTAAAGGATGGATTTATTATAAAATAGTTTGTTTCCTTCAAAAAAGAAATCCTAATGTTCCAGCAATAGCTTTCAAAATAGAAGCTCCTAAAAGCAGAAACTTAACTAGGGCAACTACCTTGTGGAAAGAAATAATTATATCTAAAAATATTAATGATATTTATACAGGAATGGATTTTACAAAAGAGAATTATGATAAATTGGGGGTATTAAGTATAGATCATTTTATTCCTTGGAGTTTTGTACTTCATGATGAGATGTGGAACTTAACACCTACCTTTAAGAATATAAATAGTTCAAAAAGCGATAACTTACCATCATATCAAGAATATATAGATAAGTTCTGTAGTGTTCAATATGAAGCTTTTTCATATTTATGTGATAAGAAAAAAGATAAAGATTTAGAGTGTTATATTGATGTTATGAGATTAGAAAATCCTTTTGAGTTTTTAAAATATAAATTAAGAGAAGAGTTTAATGATAAATTAAAACAAACAATATCTCCAATATATCAAATAGCTTTAAATCAAGGATTTGAAGTTTTAAATAAAGTTTATTGAAATAGATAAGAGATTAATATAGTTATAATGAATTTAATAAGAGAAAAAGAAAATACTGAAGAACGTGATAGATTTAATAAATGTATAGGTTTTAAAAAGGCTTATTAAGAGAAGGGAAATTAAACTAATGTATAGGTTAAACAAAGAAGAAAACTTTTTAGAAGAAATTAATGAAACAACATTTTATGAGAATGATTTAAAGGAAAGACAACATATAGAGGAGTGGATAAGAAAAAATCCAGAAGTAATGGGAGAAGAATTACTTATAATAGGACATGAATATGATGACTTTGAAAATAATGAAAGGATAGATTTATTAGCAATTGATAAAGAGGGGAATTTAGTAGTTATAGAAGTAAAGAGAGATAACTCGGGCAATAATGTAGATTTTCAGGTATTAAAGTATGTATCGTATATGTCTAGACGAACTTCAAAAGAAATTGTTGAAATATATAATGATTATATTAATAATAATTTGCTTCAATTAGATCCTATTCAAGAAATAATGGAGTTTTTAAATATTGATAATGAAGCATTATTAAATGATATGCTTAATAATACACAGAGAATAATAATTATAGGTAAAGAATTTGACAAGAGAGTTTTATCAGTATGTGCGTGGCTTTATGAAAATGGAATTAATATAAAATGTATTTCTATAAAACCATATGAATATAAAGATGAAATATTTATAGATACAAATCAAATAATACCACCGGAAAAAATTGAAGAATATTATATAAATAGAAAATCAAGAGTATCAAATCAGATAATAAAGAGTGATGATAAAGTAATTGAGTTTTTAAGTAGTATAGTAGAAAATATAAATTCAATATCAAATTTAAATATTAAATATCCAGGTAAAAGATATTATTTAGGAGCTTCTAATATAAAAAATACTAACATATCTTTCTGTATTTCATATAGTAAAAGAAATGCTGTTGCATCAATATCTGCAGAATCAGCTAAGAAAGAAGCTACAGATATTTTAAAGAGAATATTTGAGAATAAGGGCAATTATATAAGTGATGAGTTAGGTATAAAGGTATATTTAGAGAGTGGCAGTAGAAATGAGAATGTGTATAGATTATTAATAAGGAAAGAAATTGAAGATACTGATAACCTATTAAAATATTCAAATTTTATAGCTAAAAAATTTATTGAATATAAAAAAATAATTGAAAATGAAGTGAAAATTGAAAGTAATAAAGAAAAGTAGGACAGGTATTAAGGGTAAGGATAATTTAGAAATGATAAATAACACATTAGATTTTTACAATAACAATTCAAAATCATATATAGAAAGTACACTATCAATAGATATGAGCCATTTATACAATGATTTCCTAAAACACATACCAAAGGGGAGCAATATACTTGACTTAGGATGTGGTTCAGGAAGAGACAGTCTTGAATTTATAAAAAGAGGATACAATATTACAGCAGTTGATGGATCAAAAGAATTATCAATTGCTGCAAGTAAAATTATAGGACAAGAAGTAATTTGCAATAAATTTGAAGACTTACAATTAACAGAAAAATTTCATGGAATATGGGCATGTGCTTCATTGCTTCACATAAACAAAAGAGACCTAATTAATGTAATAAAAAATATATCATCTAATTTAGAAGACAATGGAGTATTTTATATGTCATTTAAATATGGAAAAGGTGAATATATTGATGAAAAGGGAAGATATTTTAACTGCTATACAGAAAAAACATTTAAAGAGATGATATTAGCAGTTCCAAAATTAGAAATAATTAAGATATATAAATCAGAAGATACAATTGGTGGAAGAAATAACTTACAGTGGCTAAATGTATTGTTGAAAATAAATTAAAGTTATAAAAATGGGTATATAATGATTTTTAAGGAAAATCACTATATACCTTAAACTGCTTAAAATATTATTTATTATAAAATCCTTATTCTAAATTTATAAATTATTCACTATAAAATATAAAAAAAATTAAAAAATTTGTTATAATACTATTTGATAAGAATAGGATTTATAGAAACAAATGGAATAGTATAAGGAGGTATAAATTTATGATAGAAGCAATGGAACAGCAAATGATAAATAGCATAAATGGAAGATGGACAAAGGATAAAAGTAAAAGAAAAGAAATAGATATTCATAAATTAACTGAATGTTTCAGAGTGATTTGTTCAAGTAGAAGTTCAGTTTTGTTTATTATTGATTCATTAAAGAAAACATCTAATGAAAACTCTATATTAGAGTTAAAAAATAAGATACAGTGGATTTATGATTGGGTGACAGAAGATACTTGTAAAAGTATATTAGATAAATATGATATAGAAATAAGGGATAAGAAAAAGGAAACTGAATATAGAGCTGAAATTCCTGTAATTAATGAATATTTTGAAACATTAAAGAAGAAAGTTATAAATGAAACTATGACAAAATTATTAAAATTTTATAAAGTTGAAATAGAGGTATAAATATGATAAGTCCAAAAAGGGAATGGAAAAGGTTTGAATCACAAGAAGAAAAAATAAAAACATTAAAAGAATTAAAAATAATAAGTCCAAAAGCAAATGAAATTAAGGAATTATATTACAAAGGTGCATACACTAAAGATTCAGTAAAATGTGATGTTGTTGGAATAGTTGATAATAATGAAATAATATTAAATATAAATGATGAATTACATAGTATACATCCAGATTACCTATTAGATATGCAGAAAAAAGAAAGATTTATAATTGTAGATATAGAAACTCCAAGAAGCTTCAGTCCTGCTGATGGAATAAGAGAAGTTGCAGCAGTTGTTGTTGAAGATTATAGAGTAATAGATACCTTACATTTAGCAATAATTACTGATGAGGAAAAATATAAAAATGGATATGGAGATGGATTAGAAGCAATTGAAGAAAATGAAGAACTTAAAACACAATTTAAGAATTTACTAAAAAAATATAAATATCCTTTAGTAGCTCATAATGCAAGCTTTGATAGAAACTTCTTAAGCTATTGGGGGTGGGTTGATGATAAACAAGAGTTTTATTGCAGCATGAATACAATAAAGCAAAAAGAAGTTTTACCATCATATAAGTTAGTTAACTTATTAGAGCATTATAATATCAAAAAGGGACAATCACACAATGCATTACAAGATGTTTTGGATTTATTAGATTTATTAAAAGTTATAAAGCCAGAAAGATGGTGTGCTTTAAGTATATCAAGATTAGTTTCAAACAATGATAATAAACAAGGAAAAGATGCTACTAAAAGTTCAGCAAAATCTAATAGTTTTAGAAAGTTTGCAAAGGATAAGGAAAAAGTTGCAGAAGAAAAAGAAATGATTGAGTTTGCTAAAAATAATTTAATAAAGGATATATTTAATAAAAAGAAAATAGTTTTTACTGGTGATATGTCTAAAAGTAGAGCTGAGATGAGAGCTACAGCTATAAGATATGGGGCAGATTCTCCAACAAGCATAAGTGGAAAAACAAATATTCTTGTTATAGGGGAAGAGGCTGGTAAGAGTAAGTTAGAAAAGGCTAAGCAGCTTGGAATAGAAATAATTAATGAAGATGAATTTTGGAATATTATAAATAAAGAAACAAGCATGGAATAAAATTGAGTTTTATTAATAACCTTAATATAAGCAGCATTTGAATTATATCAAGTGTTGCTTTTTTTTGGTGCAGAAAATTGTAAAGTTTAATATTGAATTAAATTTTATATTTTAACAAAAAATAAAAGATAGCTAATAAAAAATAGTTTAATATACTACTGTTTATAACATTAGGAGGAATGTTTATAGATATGCAATATGTTCAAGGAAAACCGCTATTTACTTATATAAATAAAAATAAAAAGCAATATCCTTATTTAACCTTAATGTGCGAAATTTTCTCATCTTCTATAAGTGGGAGATGGATAGCACTTGACGATAGTCAACAAGAGTAGTATGTTGTAATCAATAATAATTAACTACTGGTGGAGCACCTATTGAAGTGGTGAGAAAATACATTGTTAGAATACAAGGCTGATTGGTATGGAAGAAATATTGTAGTTGCTCCAACTAATTATGCAAGTAGTCAATTATGTTCAGAATGTGGTTATAAGAATATTGATGTAAAAAACTTAGCATTGAGAGAGTGGACTTGTCCAGAATGTGGTACAAAACACGATAGAGATATAAATGCAAGTAAAAACTTACTAAAATTAGTAATATAATTTTGGTATTATCTTGAGGTAGGAACTACCTTGTAAGCTTGGGTAAACTTGTACCGTTAGGTATATTGACCAAGAAGCTCCCAATTCTATAAGTGGAGAGTAGTTCACGACCTTTAGCAGTTGAAGCTGGTTTTGGTAAATGGGGAAATAGTGGTATTATAGAAAATGAAAAGTATGGCACTAATTTTATGATTACAGCTGTATTTTATAGATAAGAGATATATGAGCACTTCAATTAGGAGTGTTCATTTTTTTAGAAATATAAATTACAGATTTTATTATTTTATTTGGAAGTATTTCTTTTATATTTGAGATAAAAAATTCTTTCATTTATTTATTATATTAAAGTAAGGGAGTTAAAAGCTATTTTTTAATTTTTGATTTTTATAATAATATGCTATAATTATCATAGAGTAAAGTATAGTTAATTGAAAATACTTGAGGTGATTATATATGAAAAAACTTATGCTTAAAAATTGCAAAATAGATGCCACCAAGTTGAAAGATGTAATAGCATTATGTGTTTTTGGTAGCTATCATGAAAAGGTTTTTGATAAAGATAGAAGTGATATAGATATAATGATTCTTTCTAAATATCAGCTAGAATTATATGATGAAATAGAAATTGAAGATTATCTGCAAAAAATATTATCAGAATATTTTTCATATGACAATCTTCATTTTACTTTTATTAGTGAGTTTAATTATCCTTTTAGTGAAATCTTACTAATAAGTGATGATAAAATAATTTTTCAAGAAGAAGAATATCTAGATTATGTTTTAGGATATTCAGCTTTTAAGAGGGATAGAGAAGCGTTGGAAGTTATGAGAGAGGAAAATCTAAAGGATTTGGAGAGTTTTAGGAATGGTTTATTATAAGTATAAGAAAGAAAAGTTAGAAGAGAAATTTTTAGAAAGCAAAGTATTTTTAGTTAAAATACGAGAATGTATAAAACGTAATATAGATGGTGAAGATGATATAATTAATGAGGCTATGATTTCATATTTTAATTCATTTTGTGAGTTTATAATAGATATGTGTGAAACTTATTTAGTATCAACAGATAATTATATACCAAATAAATCTGGAAGTGAAATAATAGAGTTAGCTAGTAGTTTTGGGTTTATTTCAGCTAAGGATTCTAAAAGACTTCAAGCTATAATAAAGCTAAGAAATAGGTATACTCATGATTATTATCAAAGAAAGCTTTCAAGAGAAAGAATAATTAAAATGTGTAGAGGAGATTTAGCTACACTAGAATTATTTTTAGAGATATCACAGGAAAAAATTAAATTAGTGATAAATGATGGAAATTAATTTTATAAAATGGGGATGTAGAAAGATTTTGAGGGACAGTATATAGATTTGCATAATATAAGCATAGATGAAAGTCACTTTAGTGATAGAAATCTATGCTTATTTTTGTGTAAAAATAAATCCACCTATAGTATTCATTTATGCTATATTCCCCTTAATCAAGGTTAGGACTTACGCCTTTTATCTTAAAAGGGGAATAGCCTTATGCACTAATATAAATTATTCAACTACAATTTTATTAGTATCTTTTTCAGATTTTTCTTTCTTAGGCAAATGAACATTTAAAACACCATTATCAAATTTTGCCTTAATTAAATCCTTATTTACATTATTCAAATAGAAGCCTCTAGAAACTGAACCATAGCTTCTTTCACGTCTTAAATAATTTTCTTTCTTTTCCTTAGAATCAGTATTTTTTGTAGCAGAAATAGTTAAATAGTTGTTATCATAGTCAATATTGATATCTTCCTTTTTAACTCCTGGTAATTCTGCGTGAAGAACATATTCTTCTGGAGTTTCCTTGATATCAGTTTTAAATCCTCCATTAGCAGAAAGATCTGATAACATGCTTTCATTAAAGAAGTCATTAAATACATCATTTAATGTTAATCCTTTGTTATTTTCTCCATTGTTAAATTTAAAAGGTACTAAACCAAACATACAAAGACCTCCTTTATAAATAAATTTTTCAAAATAATTTGGTGTGAAATTTACTTTTTATAAATTTAAAAAATAAATTTCCTTTGATTTTGTTTCTTTGTACAGATAACATTATAAAAGATAATAATCTAAAATAGCAAATTAAGGAAATTAAGTAAAGTAAAGAAATAATGAGTTATTTTAAGAGTCGCACACTACAATAATTAAATTTAATTTAATATTTAAAAATATGGTAAAAAATGGATTAAACAAAGAAAAATTCAATTTGAAAAATTTAAGTTTTATTGGTATTTGCCATATTATTTGTTTTTTAAACATTGAAAGGAAAAAAATAATAATATAATATAAAAGACAATAGATTTGACATAATATTTGTTTTTAAACATATTAATATTATTTATAAAAAAAGTAGTATCAATTAAATCATAGTTCTCCTTAAGGTGATAATAGTTTTTATTAGCTTAACTATTTAGTAAAAAGGAAATAATATGAATGAGATACTACTTAAAATTTATATAGAATTTTTAATAATATTTAATTTGCTTATAAGATATTGAGAAGTTAAACCAGTAAACATTCCTGCTATAATTCCAGATAACAAAAGCACAGGAAGATAAAAAGCTAAGGATGTTGTTTTAGTAATAAAAATTGCCATTAATACTTGGCCAATATTATGAGCAATAGCACCAATAATACTACAAATCCAAATGTTTTCTAAGCTTAAAAACTTTTTACTTATAATCATTGCAAGGTAACATAAGATTCCACCACTTAAGCTATATAAAAGGATAGACATATTACCAGAAAAAATGCTTCCAAGAAATATTCTACATAATAATATAATTAAAGTATCAAGTGGGGAAAGAATAAATATAGCATAAACTGTAATTATATTTGCCAAGCCAAGCTTTACTCCAGGAATTGGTGTAAGTGATGGCAATTGTGCTTCTACAATAAATATTATAAGTGATATACTAAGTAATAAAGCCAGGGATGTCAATCTTCTTGTATTCATAATATTAGTGAAGTAATTTTTAAATTACCACCAAAATTCACCTCCAATTATTGTAATATATTATTAATTTTTAATTTTATTATTGTGATATGCCATCAATTTCACTTATTTTAGGACTTTCCTCTATTTTTATTATAATTTTATGAGGAAGACATACTATAGGTGCAATTGTATTTGATATATATCCTTGATTAATACAAATTTTATCATTGCAATTAGCATCAATTACAGCAATTTTATTTTTTTCAACAGAAATTATATTAACTTCATCATCATATGTTAAGTTTATTTCATAAGGAGAAGTAACTTTAGATAAGTCTATTGATTTTATGCATACTCCATCTTTATATATGTTTGCTATTGTGGCCTTAGAAGGCATTTTAATCAATATAAAACTTATAAAGGAAAGTATTAAACAAATAATTAATAAAATAAATATATGAGTTTTTTTAATTTTCATTTTTTATTATATTAGGAGAGATATTACTAAAATCATCTAAAAGGGTAATATCATCTTCAATCCCTTCTGTAATATAAATATGACCATCTTTTGTTATAAAAATAGCATCAAAGTCATTATTTTTTTTCCAATATTCAATAGATTTTTCTAGTCCCATAACAAAAAGGGAAGTGGAAAGTGCATCACATAATACTGCATCTTTGCCAATTATACTTACAGAAAGAAGTTCATTATTTATTGGCATTCCAGTATTAGGATCAATAATATGTCCATATTTTACTCCATTATCATCAATGAAATATCTTTGATAAGCACCAGAAGTAATTACTGCTTTATTAACAATGGAAATAACTGCTGCATTACTATTGGTTAATGGATTTTTAATTGCAATTTTCCATGGGGTACCATCAGGCTTAGAACCTAAGGCATGGACATTCCCACCTAAGTTTAAAAGAGCAGATTTTACATTATGTTCTTTTAAAATATTAATTAATGTATTACTTGTATATCCCTTAGCAGTACTTCCTAAATCTATTGCCATATTATTATTTAATTTTATTGTGTTATTATTTTTTGAAAGAGTTATATTTTTATAATTTACATATTGTAATAAATAATTTATTTCTTCAAGTGATGGAACATTAGGAGTTTCAGTAGTAAATCCCCAAGACTTAACTATGGGATAAACTGAAATATCTAATGCACCATTTGTTAAATTACATATTTTTAAGGATTCTTCAATTAAATTAAAGGTATCTTGAGATAATGTATTTTCACCTTTTTGATTTAAAATTGAAATTTCACTATTATCATTAGTTGTTGAAAATAAGTTTTCTAATTCAATTATTTTTTCTTCACATAAGTTTAAGACATCATTTGCAGAAGTATAAGCAGTTAAGCTCATTATTGTATCCATTGCAAAAATTTCTTTAGTTAGCTTAGTTGTGTCATTTAAATCAGTTTGTTTTTTTAATATTGCAATGTTTTTAATTAATATTGCTGATGAAAATGCCGCTAATAAAATAATTAAGCTTAGAAAAACTTTTTTATTGTTAATTTTCTGCATTTTTTAAGGCAGCCTTTACTGCAGAAATAAGTCCCTTAGAACTAAAAGTAGCACCACTTACAGTATCAACATCTGGACTTTGAGAGTTAAGTATAGAATCAAATATTCCTGAAATTGCAGTATCAACAAAAGGTGAATTATCAACTGTGTCAATAACAACTAAGTTTGTAATAACATCATTTTTAATTGTAACTTTAACTGTAATGTTTCCATTATATCCAGAGCCTGTTCCTTCATAAACACCATCTTTATAAATAGAACTAGTGCTTCCAGTAGGTTCATTTGAAGGAGTGTCATTTGGAGCTGAAGGCGGATTACTTGGAGTTGAAGGAGCATTATCAGAGCTTGGAGGAGTATTATTTACATTTGACTCATTTCCAGCGTTTGACTCATTTCCAGCGCTTGACTCATTTCCAACATTTGAAGAAGTATTGTTATCTTTTAAATTGTCTTGAGGCGTTAAAGACTTATTATCTTTATTTAAATTTTCTTCAATATTTAAAGAAGCAACATCTTTTGTTTCAGCTTCATTATCAGCTTCATTATTTGAATCTGAATTTTCATCTTTTATCTCATTTTCATCATTTGAAGAATCATCATTTGAAAAATCAGCATTTTCATTTAATGAAAAATCAGCTTTATTAGTATTATTAGAAGCAGAATCAGTATTATTAGAAGCAGTATTTTTTTGAGCTAATGATGGCATAAGAGCATATGCAGTTATGCAGGCAAAAGCTACAACTGCTATACAATAAGCTGTTACAGTTCTAGATTTATTAAACACCTTTTTATTTAATGCTTTATTAACACGCATTGTAGCATATATTAAAAATACTAAACTATAAATTAATACATTTAATATGTATTGTAAGTTTCCACATTTAGCTATTGGAAGCATTATAAGCATTACATGAATATAAATTAATCCATAAAAAGCATAAGCAGATCTTTGAAGTATTTTCCAAGATTTATATTTCATTTTTTTTCTTATCATTGGGAATGAAGTAATCATAAGTGGAATCATAATAGCAATTAAAATAATACTTATTATTGCAGCTAAAATCATATTTAGTGACATTGATTTTGGGTTTGTAAATAAGGTTACAAAATGATATCTTCCAAAGCTAATGTTATGAGCAAGAGTAAGTATACTTGCTATAATAGATAATTCTGCTCTAATTGGCATTAATATTTTCATTAATTTACTTCCATTTTTTAATGCACCAGTATACATAACTACAACAAAAATAGAAGTTGCAAATGTGCTTTTTGTAAATAGTGGCATTATATTGTTTTTAATAAATGGTGGGAAGCTTGAAATAGCACCACTATATGAAGCAATAATTATAAGTAATGATATAATTCCAGTTACTATATAGCAAAGTATTGAGTGCTTTTTTATAAATTTGCGCCCTATAAAAATTAAAAGAGCAGTTAAAATAATAGAGATTAAAAAATTCATGTTTCCTCCTAAAACTAACATTGGGGCTGTAGCACTAAAATTTTTAGACACAATATATTCTTTAATATATTGTACTATTTACTCTTAATACAACATCCCTAAGCATTTTTATTATTGTATTGTTAATTTGAATTTTAATGGCTGATAATCATAAAGTGTAATTTCAATATAATATTTCTCATAAATAAAATTAAAGTTTTTTAGGTTTAATTTATTTTTACAAAAAATTCAAAATACAATGATAAAAGTATAAATGAAAAAATATATGAAATCAATAATCATTATCAATTAAGTAAATATAGTTAAAAATATAATTAAATATTTTAATATATATGTAATTAGTTGTTAAAATATCGAGTTTAAAATTATGTTGAAAAAAATATCACAAAAATGTATAATATTAGAGAAGTGAATAAAATCTAGTAAGATTTACTAGGAGAGGTTCGTATGACCATCCCTCTATAAAAAACTAGGCTTAGTTATAAATTATTTTTGTATTTTATAACTTTAAAATTATAAGTTTTTTTATAGAACCTCTAAGTTTAATGCTTAGAGGTTTGTTTTTTTGGAGTGACCATCTAATCTCCCTTACACTTACTAAATTAAGAGTAGGAGTGAAAAAATGAAAAGAAACAACACAAAAAAGTTAGTGCTTATATCATTATGTATAGGTATAAATGTAATAGGCGCACTAATAGCAGTGACATTAAAACTGCCAATATTCCTTGATACAATTGGAACATTTTTAATTGCATTTTTATTTGGACCAATAGCAGGAATTACCACAGGGATATTAAGTTATTTAATAACAACAATGACTTTTGACCCATATGCATTATATTTTATACCTTCACAAATAACAGTTGGGCTTTTAGCAGGTATAATTTATAAAAAAGGTGGTTTTAAAAAGAAAGCTATTATTCCATTTAGTACATTATTAATTGCTATATGTTCAGCTATTGTTGCAGCAATTGCATCTGCAGTTGTGTTTGGAGGAATTACTTCATCAGGAAATTCAATTATTATAATTTATTTAAAAAATATGGGTTTAGGATTAGTTCCAAGTATATTTATAACTCAAATATTAACTGAATTTATTGATAAAATGATGATTGTATTTTTAGTAATTAATATTATTAAAGCAATGCCTAATAATTTTAAGTTAGAATCTAATGTTTAAAAAAGGGAGATCTATGGATAGATATAGTAAGATAGTTAATAAAAATAGTAGAGAAATTGTTTTGTTAAAAGCTTTTCCATGTGTTTGGGGAAAATGTAGTTTTTGTGATTACATTGATGATAATGGAAAAGATGAAGAAGAATTAAATAAGATAAATAAAGGGGTTTTAGATAATATAACAGGTGAATTTGGAGTTCTTGAGGTAATTAATTCAGGAAGTTGCTTTGAAATACCAAAGGAAACTTTGAATTACATAAAAAAGATAGTAGATGAAAAGAAAATCAAACTTTTATTTTTTGAAAGTCATTGGTGTTATAGAAATAGATTAGATGAAATGAGGGAGTTTTTTAATATTCCTATAGTATTTAAAATTGGAGTTGAAACTTTTGATTTTGACTTTAGAAATAATTTTTTAAATAAAAATGCTAGGTTTAGAGACCCAAGGGAAGTTGCAGAAAAGTTCCAATCTGTATGTTTGATGGTTGGAATAAAGGGACAAACTAGGGAAATGATTAAAAGAGATATTGAAATTGTTTTAGAACACTTTAAGTATGCAACTATTAATGTTTTTGTTAATAATACTACTGAGATTAAAAGAGATGAGGAATTAGTTCAGTGGTTTAAAGATGAATATGAATTTTTAAATACTCACCCAAAGGTTGAAGTTTTATATCATAATACTGATTTTGGTGTTGGTGATTAAGTTTAAGGGTAGTGCTTATTTTTATAGGCACTATTTTTTTGTACAAATCGATTTGATGGTGTTTATAAAATAAAAAATTTTAGCCTCTGAGGAAAGTTACCCCAGAGGTATTTTTCTGTAATAAAAAACTTAATTATAAATGAGTAGAATTAAATTTGATAAATGTAGTATAATAGAAAAAACTATTAAAATAATAAAAAGGAGAAAGAAATGCTAGATGTAAGAGATATAAGTGTTGGAAATTTTCAAGGAAATATTTTTCTTGTTTATGAAGACAAGCCAACAAACAATAAAATAGTAGAAGTTCTAAAATCTAAAAAAGTATTTGAAGGAAAAAGTGGTCAGATATTTTACAAAACTACTGAAGATTTAAATTATGAAATTTTTGTGGGACTTGGAAGGTTTGATGAATTAGAAAAAGTAGATTTAATAAATGCTGTAGCAAAGGGAATTAAGCAAGCTGAAAAATTAAAAATTAATGATTTAAGTATTAATTTTGTAAAGGCTAATGGATTATGTACAGGGGGAATTACTACTGCAATAGTTCATGGAATAAAATTAGCAGGATATAAGTTTGATAAATATAAGAATAATGAAAAATTTTATTTGCCAAATGTAACAATTTTAGGGGCTCCAAAAGAAAAAGTTGATAAAATGAGAAAAAAAATACAAGAAGCTATCAATGTTGCAGATGGTATAATTTTAGCTCGTGATCTTGTAAATGAACCTTCAAATGTATTATATCCTGAAACTTTAGCACAAAGGGCAGTAAAAGCAGGAAAAGAAAGTGGATTTGAAGTAGAAGTATTTAATGAAGAGAAAATTGAGGAGTTAGGAATGAAGGCCTTTTTAGAGGTAGGAAAGGGTTCAGTTCATAAGCCAAGATTAATAGTAATGAGATACAATGGCAATGAAAATAGTAATGAAAGAGTTGGTCTTGTAGGAAAAGGTCTTACTTTTGATACTGGTGGATATTCTCTTAAACCATCATCATCAATGGATACAATGAAAAGTGATATGGGTGGAGCAGCAGCTGTTATTGGAACAATGCAAGCACTTGCAAAAAATAAAGTTGAAAAAAATGTAGTTGCAGTAGTTGCAGCTTGTGAAAATACTATTTCTGGTGGAAGCTATAAGCCAGGAGATATTATTGGCTCAATGGCAGGAAAGACTATTGAAGTATTAAATACTGATGCAGAAGGAAGATTAACTTTAATAGATGCTGTTACTTACATTATTGAAAAGGAAAATGTAAATAAGATAGTTGATGTTGCAACTCTTACAGGTGCTGCTTTAGTTGCACTTGGAACTGAAATAACTGGAGTTATAAGTAATAATGATGAATTTTATGATGAATTAATTACTGCTTCAAAGAGAAGTGGAGAAAAGTTCTGGAGATTACCTAATGATAAATGCTATAAGAAGCTTTATAAGGGTGATTTTACAGATTTTAAGAATATTGGTGGACGTTATGGAGGTTGTATTACAGCAGGTATGTTTATTGGAGAATTTGTGCAAGATAAGCCTTGGATTCATTTAGATATAGCAGGGACATCTTGGGTTGAATCTTCAAGTGATACTACACCAAAGGGCGGTACAGGAGCACCAGTTGCAACTTTATATGAGTTAGTTGTTAAGCATAAATGTAAACATAAATAAATTCAAAAAGAAGTCAAATTAGTTTTGGCTTCTTTTTTGTATATTATGGGAAAATTAATGGATAGTTAAAAGTATTATTAATATTGAAAAAAGTATAATATTTGTTGTTTATTATACTTTTTTAGTATAATATGTTATAATGAAGCAAAAACATGATGGGGAAATGTAAATTTTATGTGGGGTGGAATTAAATAATGAGTGTAAACAAAATAGATAAAAAAAATTATACAATAGAAGATTTAGAAGAACTATTAGATAAAATTCCATATGAAATTTTTATTAAAGATACAAATGGAATATATCAATATGTTAATTTAGCAACAGAAAAGAAATTGGGGATTAAAAAAGAAGAAATAATAGGGAAAAATGATTATGATATAAGACCTAAAACACTTGCTCATATTTGTGATGAAAGTGATAAAAGTGTTTTAGAAAATGGTGATAAAGAATTTGTAGAAGATAAAATAATAAATGATAATATAGAAACAAGATATGAAATATTTAAGGCATTATTGAATAATGATAAAGATAAAGTAAAAATAGGTGGAATTGCAAAGTTTATAAGTGAAGATAAGTCTTTGCAAATAAGCATTAATGAAAATTCAAATAAAATAATGAACAATCCTAAGATATTAAATTCTTCTTCAGTTTATTATGGAATTTTAAAAGATTTAAAATCAGCAGTTAAATGTAATGAGGTTGGATTATATTTATATGATAAAAATAAAAATGCAATGATATTAAATAATCATTTTGGGGAAGATGAAGCATTTTTTGAAGAAAGCTATAATATAACAATGGATATTGAAAAAAATTATTTTTACAATTATGAGTGTAAAATTGAAGAAAAGTTAAATTTTAATAGTGTTAAATACATATATTTATTAAAAATAAATAATAATCTTTTAGGGTGTATACATATTTATTATGAAAATAAACCAAAGAAAATAAATGAAGAGTTTATAAAATATATATGTATAATATTATCCTTTATTAAAGATAAAAAAAATCTTAAACATGCTGTAGAAATTGAAAGTTTAAAAACAGAATTTTTTGCAAATTTATCTCATGAATTTAAGACACCTTTAAATATAATACTATCTACAGTTCAGTTAGTAATGAATTATATTGAAGTTAATAATGAATATCCTGATTATAATATGTTTAATAAATGTCTTAGTAATATAAAACAAAATTCATATAGGATTTTAAAGATTGCAAATAACTTAATTGATATGAGCAAAATAGATGGTAACTTTTATTCTATTAATATGGGAAATTATAATATAGTTGAAGTTGTAGAAAATATAGTTCAATCACTTGCAGAGTATATGAAAGATAATAAAAGAAATATTATATTTGATACAATAGAAGAGGAAATAATAACTGCATGTGATCTAGATCAAATAGAAAGAATAATATTAAATGTACTTTCTAATGCAATGAAATTTACATCTCATGGTGGCAATATTTATGTTGATATGGAAGTTAATGATAGATGTAATAAAGTTATTATTAAGATTTCCAATGATGGAGAAAAGATAAATTTTGAAGATAGGCTTAGAATTTTTGAAAGATTCACTCAATCTGAAAGTCTTTTAACAAGAAGAGCAGAAGGTACTGGAATTGGTCTTACATTAGTTAAATCATTAGTTAAACTTCACAATGGTGAAGTATATGTAAATACTGAATTTGAAGAAGGAACTCAATTTTGTATTGAATTGCCAATAAGAAAAATGAAAAATTTTAAAAATAATAATGTTAGAGAAAAAAGCATAGTTTCAAAAGTAGAAAAATTTAATATAGAATTTTCAGATATATATAATTAAAAGAAAGTATCTCTTATCAAAAATGAAAGATAAGAGGTACTTTTTTGTTTGGGAAATATTGCTAAAAATTGTATACACAGTTAAAATATTAATATATAAGTAAAGTTTTATGTAATATAAAAGAATAACAAAATAGGGCTTGCGTAAAAAAGAAAAATGAGTATTCAATTAATTGTAAAATCAAGCCTTATAATAAGGTGGGAAAAGGAGATTATCCCAATTATCTAATATATTAGAAAAGAAGTATAGACTTTTTACAATAATAAAGTAGAGTTCGAATTTAATAAATAATTTAATAATATATATAATGGGAGTTACTTAAAACTAGTTCCTTTTATTTTCTTAATAGATAAATATTTATATAAAGGTTGGTGGTGAAATAAAGTGGAATATATTAATGAAATAGTAAAAAAAGTAAAACCTTTTGCAAATATATTAATTTTCTTTTGCTTATTTACAATTGCTTTTATTATTATAGCAGGAACAATAAAATATACTATACCATTTATTATTGGGTTAATTGCAGCTTCAATTTTGCAAAAGCCAACAGAATTTATTATAAAAAGGTTTAATATAAGGGGGGAAATAGCAGCAATTATTTCAACATTAATTTTTTATGTTATTACAGTTTCGGTATTAGTGGTTGGTGTGGTTTATTTTTCTTCTGAAATTAAAGATTTAGCAACAGAAGGATATGATTATATTTATAATAATGGTTCAGAAATAAGTGATATGTTACAAAAATCTTTATCAGGATTTGAAAACATAGATGAATCAATTTTAGATACATTAAAAACAAACATAACAAAGTTTATTTCTGATATGTCAAATTATGCATTAGATTTTAGTAAGGGGATAGTTAATGGAATAATAAATGTAGTTTCCGCTCTTCCATATATAATATCAGTAATAATATTTGCCATATTATCAAGTTTTGTATTTTTAAAAAAGTTTATAAAAAGAAAATATTCACCAAATGAAGAAAATAAGTTTAATGAAAATGATCAGTATGAAAAATATATAAAAATAATATTAGAAATTAAAGATATTGTATTTAAATATATTGGAACATATTCATTTTTAGTTTTTTGTACATTTGTAATAACTTTCATAGGTTTTAATATTTTAAAAATACCATATTCATTATTGTTGAGTTTTACATGTATGATTTTAGATTTATTGCCTATTGTGGGTATGATTTTAGTATTTTTACCTTTAGTAGTTATTTATTTTTTTAGTGGAAAGTTTGTAATAGTTGTGTTTTTAATTATTTTATTTTCTGTAATAATGATAACAAGAAATATATTAGAACCTAAGTTATTATCAGCATCATTGGAATTATCACAATTAAGTGTATTAATTGCAATATTTGTTGGATTAAATGCTGGTGGATTTAAAGGGATGATATATTTAATTGCATTGTTTATTGCTTTTAATTTTTATAAAAAATATATTATTTATGAAGAAAAAAATTTAAATTGTAATAGTAAAATAAAAAAAGAAAGTAATAAATTAAAATAAGTTATGTAAAAGTAAAATTGTTAAAATAAAGTTAAATACTTGTAAGAATAATTAAATAAATATACTTATGTAGTATATTCTTTAAGCTAGCTTATTATATATAGTATATAGGCTAAGGTATAGTAAATGTAGTTTAAATATATTTTGTATTTTTAAATTAACAATAATAAATTTAATTTTGATAATTGAAATATTAATTAAAGCGTTTATTTAGAATTTTATACTTTGAACTTTAGGTTAATTTAATAATATGACTATGCTATAAAGCTAAGAATGTATTGTTGAAAATGGTATAACAGGGAGGAAATTGCTTTGGTTAAAATTTTAGTTGATGAGGATGATAATAAAAAAGTTAATAATTTTCAATGGAATGTTGAAAAGGAAAAGTTCTTAAGAAAATGGATATTGGGAAAAGTAAAAAGCTATAATTTAGCAGATGAAATGAAAAAATTTGATGTAGTTTATAGTAAGACAATGGCACTTGTTGTTGTTAAGCCTCTTGTAAAGGGTGAAAACAGTTATGAAATAGATTGGGAGGCTGAAAATTTAAGTTTTGCAATTAGTAATATTGCAAAGGAAATAATGAGTGATTTTAAGTACTTAAATGTTATTGTTGATTTTAAGGGACAAGTTGTGATTTTATGTGATGTTAATCCAATAAAAAGATGGCATCATGCAGTAAATAATTTAGAAGATAACATTAATGAAAAATTAAAGGTTAATGTTGTTATTTGTGCATCATTTTTAAGAGAGGATCCTGTTCAAATAAATATAGTATATAACTCTTTATGCAATAGGATAATTGATAAAAGTAAAAAATCTGATATGTTAATTGAAGTTCAAAAATATATTAATAGGAATTATTTTAATGAAAACTTAAGTATTGCTGAAGTGGCTAATGTAATGAAAGTTAGTCAAGCATATTTAATTAGAGTTTTTAAAAGAGATTTGAAAATGAATTTTGCAGATTATTTAACTAATGTGAGAATAAAAAATGCAATAATTTTAATGAGGGATAATGAATTAAAGCTAAATGATATTTCTAAAATGGTGGGATATAATACTCAACATTATTTTAGTAATGTATTTAGAAAACATGTAGGAATATCTCCACAAGATTATAGAATAGGAATGGGTAGTTAGTGGCAAGTGGCAAGTGGCAAGTGGAGAGTGGCAAGTGGCAAGTGACAAGTGGAAAGTGGAAAGTGGCAAGTGGCAAGTGGAGAGTGGCAAGTGAGTTAGTAGTAAAGGGGGAAAATTCAGCATTAGCTCAATTTGTGCTCTAGTTTGTCACTTGAAACTATTCCAAGCTTGCTACTTGAATTGACTAATAATTTCCATGAAATATGTAAATACTAAATTTACTATATTTTTAGAGGTGAAATCATGTTTAAGTGGAGAGACTTTTATTTAATGAAAATATATGATTCAAAAAATAAGTATATTGGAGTTGTAGAAGATATTTCAATAGATTTTTATAAGGGGGTTGTGAGGGGATTTACAATTTCTCCTACATCAATATTTAAAAAACAAATGTATGTTTCAGTAGATTCAATTATTTCTATTGATGAAGATATGAAAATTAAAGGTACTTCAAATTTTGAGGGATTAAAGTTTAAGGAAATTAGATATGTGGATATAATTAATAAAGAGAAAAAACTTATAGGTGTTCTTGAAGACTTAATAATAGATAAACAAAATTTTGAGATAAAAGGTATTATTATGAGTTCTGGAATATTTGACAAAATGCTTAAAGGTAAAGAAGTAATAACATTAAAGCATTGTACTCTTTGTGATGAATATATCTTATATAATGGAAACTCAAGGGTTAAGCTAAAAACTTTACCTCATAATTTAGGGGGCGATAGTGATGCTCAAAAAGTATAAAAATTTAATTATAAAATTATTGATTTTTATAATAGTATTAATTAGTTTAATAATGATATATTGTTTTGTAGCTCCAATAAGATCAGTTGTAAACTTATTGATAATTTCAATAATAATTGCATACACATTAAAGCCTTTAAGAAATTATTTAAGCAAAAAATTTAATTTATCTTCTAAAAAAAGTTCATTATTAATTATAGTAATGTTTTTAATTATATTTATAGGACTTTTATATAGCATAATTCCAACCATATTAAATGAAAGTGGAAATTTTGGAATCATGCTAGATAATATTGAAGAATACATATTAAATTTGGCAATAAGTCTTAAATTAGATAAATTGCCATGGTTTGAAACTCTTTATATACAAACTGGAGAAAAGATTAATAGGTTTTTAAGTAGTTTATCTGTTAATTTAATTGATAATTTACTTAGTATGGCTGAAAATCTGGTTAGTCTTGCAATAGTGCCAATTACAACTTATTATTTCTTAGCTGACTCAAAGCTTATTTATAATAAACTTTTATTACTTTTACCAACAGATAAGAGGATAATAGTTAAAAATATAAATAAAAATATAGATAAAATATTAAGTAGATATATATTTAGCCAATTATTATTATCATTAATAATAGGAGTTTTATCCTTTATTTTACTTTTAATACTTAGGGTAAAATTTCCTTTGGTTTTAGCAATAATAAATGGAGTTGCCAATATAATTCCTTATTTTGGACCCATAATAGGAGGTATACCTATTATATTTATGGCTCTTACTAGTTCAGTTAGTAAGGGAATAATTTCAGCAATTGGTGTTTTTTTAATTCAACAATTTGAAGGAAATTTTTTAGCTCCTAAAATTACAGGGGATAGCACTAATATGCATCCTATTGTTATTATTATTTTATTAGTATTAGGTGATAAAATAGGTGGGGTAATTGGAATGGTATTAATTGTTCCAATTGCAGTAATAATAAAAGTTATTTATGATGATATAGATTATTATTTATTTTAAAATATTGGTTAAAATAATTAATAAATGTATTAAATTTATTCAAAATGAACTGTTTATTGACAGAAATGAGTAAATGAAATATAATTTTGTCATAAATAAATAGCAAAAAGCAATGAAGAGAATGAGTAAATATGATTTAAATATTAAGAGAGGAAGTGGCTGGTGAAAACTTCTTATTTGACATATTGAAGCTATCTTGGAGCTTATTTTTACTTTAAGTGATGTATAAGTTTTATACATAATTAGGGTGGTACCGCGGAAATTATAAGTTTTCGTCCCTTGGTCTTTAGGGATGAAGACTTTTTTTGTTAGTTGAATTTCCAAAGAAAAAGGGGCTGTTGCACTAAAATTTTTATACACAATATATTGTTTTAAAAAATAAAAATTAATACAATATTGTAGTATTTATTATTAATGCGACATCCCAATTAAGTTATAAAAAGTTGGAGGTTGAAAAAAATGAAATTCATGGGAGCAAATGAATTAAGAGAAAGTTTTATAAGCTTTTTTGAATCTAAGGAACATTTAAGAATGGAAAGTTTTCCATTAGTACCTAAAAATGATAAGAGTTTATTATTAATAAATGCAGGTATGGCACCACTTAAGCCATATTTTACAGGAATACAAAAACCACCAAAGAGTAGAGTTACTACTTGTCAAAAGTGTATAAGAACTGGTGATATAGAAAATGTAGGAAAGACTTCAAGACATGGTACTTTCTTTGAAATGTTAGGAAATTTCTCATTTGGAGATTATTTTAAAAATGAAATTATTCCATGGTCATGGGAATATGTAACAGAAGTTTTAAAGTTACCTAAAGATAAGTTATATGTAACTATATACTTAGAAGATGATGAAGCTTATGAAATTTGGACTACTAAAACAGATATAGATCCAAGCAGAATATTTAGATTAGGTAAGGATGATAATTTCTGGGAAGTTGGAACAGTTGGTCCATGTGGTCCATGTACAGAAATTCACTATGATAGAGGTGAAAATGTAGCACCTGTAACAAATGTAGAAGATTTTGTTGCTGCATCTGATGCTGATAGAATAGTTGAGTTTTGGAATTTAGTATTTATTCAATTTGATAAGCAAGAAGATGGTAGCTATGCTCCATTAAAGAATAAAAATATTGATACAGGTATGGGACTTGAAAGAATTGCAACTATAATGCAAGGCGTTGATAACATATTTGAAATTGATACAGTAAAGAATATCTTAAATAAGGTATCTGCTTTATCAGGTGTAGAATATGGAAAAGATGCAAATAGTGATGTTTCATTAAGAATAGTAACAGACCACGTTAAGGCAGTAACTATGCTTATATCTGATGGAGTTCAACCAAGTAATGAAGGAAGAGGATATGTTTTAAGAAGACTTTTAAGAAGAGCTGCAAGACATGGAAGATTACTTGGAATTAAGGGATTATTCTTAAAGGAAGTTGTAGATGCAGTTGTTGAAAACTATGGTGGAAATTATCCAGTATTAGTTGAAAACAAGGATTATATAACTAAGATAATAACTTTAGAAGAAGAAAGATTTAATGAAACTATTGATGGTGGAATGAATATCTTAAATGGTTATATTAAAGAATTAGAAGAAGCTAAATCTACAGTACTTTCTGGAGAAAAAGCATTTAAATTATATGATACTTATGGATTCCCATTAGAATTAACAGAAGAAATTCTTGAAGAAAAGAATATGACTGTTGATCATGAAGAGTTTAAAAAGGAAATGGAAGCTCAAAGAGAAAGAGCTAGAAGTGCAAGAGGAGAAACTTCTTACATGGGAGCTGATGAAAATCCAATAAACAAAGTTAAGGCTGATGTTGAAACAGAATTTGTTGGATATACATCTACTACAGCAAATGGAAAAGTTGTAGTTATTGCAACTGATGAAGATTTTGTTGATGAATTAACTACTGGAACTAAGGGTTATATTTTAACTGACAAGACTCCTTTCTATGCTGAAATGGGTGGTCAAATTGGTGATACTGGTATGATAACTGGAGCAAATGGTTCTGCTTATGTTTACAACACTAAGAAAAATGTTGGTGGTAAAACAGTTCATTATGTTGAAGTTAAAGAAGGAAGTATTAAATTAAATGAAGAAGTTACTTTAACTGTAAATAAAGCTATAAGAGCAAACATTTGTAAAAATCACACAGCAACTCATATGTTACAAGCTGCATTAAAAGAAGTTGTTGGCTCTCATGTTCATCAAGCTGGTTCATTTGTTGATAATGAAAGATTAAGATTTGACTTTACTCATTTCCAAGCTATGACATCAGAAGAAATTCAAAAAGTTGAAGATTTAGTTAATGATAAAATAATGGAAGTTGATACTGTTGAAACTAAGCTTATGACTATTGAAGAAGCTAAGGAATCTGGAGCAACTGCACTTTTTGATGAAAAGTATGGTGATAAGGTAAGAGTAGTTGTAGCTGGAGAGTTCTCTAAAGAACTTTGTGGTGGTACTCACGTATCTAATGTTGGAGAAATTGGATTATTTAAAATAGTTTCTGAAACTGGTGTTGCTGCAGGAATTAGAAGAATAGAAGCTTTAACAGGAAGAGCTGCTATAAAATACATGGAAGAAAAACAAAGATTATTAAAAGAAGCTTGTTCAGCACTTAAGTGTACTGAAAAGGATGTTTTAAAGAAAATATCATCTCAAGGTGCAGAACTTAAGGAAAAGGATAAGGAAATTGCAGAACTTAAATCAAAGCTTACTAGTGGGGCTTTAGATGATATATTAAATAGTGCAAAAGACATTAATGGTGTTAAAACTATAGCTTATGCTTTAGAAGGTGTTGATGGAAATGCATTAAGAGATTTAGCTGATAAAATTAGAAGTAAGATGGGTTCAGGTGTAGTTGTTTTAGTAAGTAATTTAGGTGATAAAGTTAACTTAATAACTATGGCAACTAAAGATGTATTAGATAAGGGAATACATTGTGGAAAGATAATTAAAGAAGTTGCAACAGTTGTAGGAGGCGGCGGTGGTGGAAGACCAGATATGGCTCAAGCAGGTGGTAAGAAACCAGAAAATATCGAAACAGCAATTGAAACTGCTTTCCAAACAATAGAAAAATTAGTAAAATAATTAATTTGTATAGTATACAATTATGTAAAATTAGGGTATAATATAATTAATAAATTAATTATTCGATTTTCAAATGATTAAAATTAAAAATACTTTCGTAAGGAGGTGAAGCTGCAAGTAAGCAGCTACAATATGGAAAATAATCTTGATAAAACAATGCAATTTGACTTAAACATTAACAAAGAGGATTTGACTAAATCAATTTTAAATGATGTGTATACAGCATTGAAAGAAAAGGGATATAACCCAATAAACCAATTGGTAGGATATCTGATTTCAGGGGACCCTTCTTACATTACTAGTTATAACGGAGCAAGAGCTTTACTTAGAAAACTTGAAAGAGATGAAATACTTGAAGAGGTAATAAAATCTTATCTAGATATTAAATAAAAGGTGCCCGTTTATCGGGTGCCTTTATTTTATTATTTTTTTACAAAATTAAGTGCATAAATATTTAAAAAAGATTTTTAAAATAAAAAACAAAGGAGTTTCTATGAGAATATTAGGACTTGATATGGGTTCAAAGACTATTGGAGTTGCATTAAGTGATCCTTTAGGATGGACGGCTCAAGGAATAACAACTATTAGAAGAACAAAAAAGGAACAAGATTTAGAAGAAGTTCATAAGATATGCAAGGAGTATAATGTTGAAACTATAGTAATTGGATTGCCTAAAAATATGAATGGAACTATTGGAGAAGCTGGAGAAAAAGCTTTAGAATTTGCAGAATTACTTAAAGAAAAAACAGAATTACCTATAGAAATGTGGGATGAAAGATTAACAACTGTTGCTGCACATAGAGCTATGCTTGAAGCAGATCTTTCTAGAAATAAGAGAAAGAAGATAGTTGATAAAATAGCAGCTACATATATATTACAAGGATATTTAGATAGATTAAGATTAACATCTAAATAATTAAAGGTTTGAAAATTATAAAGTTGAAATTTTTATAATTTAACATGTGAAAATATAGTCATTATTTATAAAGATTTTAAAATTAATATAAATTACTTATTTTAAGATGCATAAATAATTAAATTTAATTATTAGTTTAGATTTTATTTTTAGCTTTTTAATTGTTAGCTAAAATAAATTATTTGCAGTTTAATAATTTTATGTAATAATATAATAAACAATTATGAAAAAAAGAGGAGTAATAATTATGGAAAAAGATTTAAAAACAATACAATTATTCGATGAAGATGGAAATGAAATAAATTTTAATGTAATAGCATTCTTTGATATGGTTAATCCAGAAACTGATGAAAAAAGTGAATATGTTATAGTTCAAGAAGTTGGATATGAAGATGAAAATCCATTTGCTTTAAAAATAATAAAAGATGAAGAAGACAATGATATGTTTGAATTAATAGACAATGAAGTTGAATTAGCTGCTGTAGAAGAAGCATATAATACAATTTTTATGGAAGAAGAGTAAAATTAAAAGTGAGGTGTTAAAGATGAATAAAGCTAATGTAGATATTGAATTATTAAAAGAAAACCTGAAGAAAAAGGGTTATAAATTAACGCCTCAAAGAAGAGCTATTGTAGATGTAATCATCGAAAAAGAAGGAGAGCATTTAACTGCAGAAGAAATATATGATGAGGTAAAGAAAGTATGTCCTGATATTGGGTTAGCTACAGTATATAGAACAGTCTTATTATTAGAAGAAGTTGGTGTGATTTTTAAATTAGATTTAAATGATGGGTGTAGTAGATATGAATTAGCCCATAGTGAAGAACATCATAGACATCACCATTTAGTTTGTAATGAATGTAAGGCTGTTTATGAAGTGCAAGATGATCTTTTAGAGGAATTAGAAGAGAGAATTGAAACTACATATGGATTTAAGATTTTAGACCATAGTGTTAAGTTTTTTGGTATTTGCGCTAAATGCTGTAAAAAACATAAGTGTGAAAGTGAAGAGTAATATTTTAGTATTACCTTAAATACATAAAAGAAAAATAGAGGAGGGGACATATGAAGAATGAAAAAGCTAAAGTTAAGATTATACCATTAGGTGGAGTTAATGAAATTGGGAAAAATTTAACTGCTATTGAATATAAAAATGATATTGTTGTAATTGACTGTGGATTAAAATTTCCTGATGAAGATATGTTCGGAATTGATTTAGTTATACCTGATATAACTTATCTTATAAAAAATAAAGAAAAAGTATCTGGGATTTTTCTGACTCATGGTCATGAAGATCATATAGGTGCATTGCCATATGTATTAAGACAATTAAATGTTCCTGTATATGGGACGAAATTAACATTAGGAATTGTTGAAACTAAATTAAAGGAGCATGGATTATTAAGCAGTACAGAGCTTATTAGAGTAAAACCAAGAGATGTAATTAGATTAAATTCAGTTTCAGTTGAATTTATAAAGACAAATCACTCTATAGCAGATTCTGTTGCAATTGCTGTTCATACGCCTTTAGGTGTTGTTCTTCATACTGGTGATTTTAAAATAGATTATACTCCTATAGATGGAGAATTAATGGATTTTGCAAGATTTGCTGAACTTGGTAAAAAAGGTGTATTAGTAATGATGGCAGATTCAACAAATGTTGAAAAACAAGGATATACAAAATCAGAAAGAATTGTTGGAGAAAGTTTAACAAGAATATTTGGAAAAACTAAAGGAAGAATAATTATTGCAACATTTGCATCTAATATTCATAGAATTCAACAAATAATAGATGCTGCAACTGTATATGGAAGAAAAGTTGCTGTTTCAGGAAGAAGTATGGAAAATATCATTAATGTAGCAATTGAATTAGGCTATATTGAGGTTGCAGAAAATACTTTAGTTCCTATTGATGCAATTAATAAGTACAATAATGATCAAATAGTTATTATTACTACTGGAAGCCAAGGAGAGCCTATGTCTGCATTATCTAGAATGGCATCTGCAGAGCATAAAAAGGTAAATATAGTAGAAGGTGATACAATAATTATTTCTGCTACACCTATTCCAGGAAATGAAAAACTTGTATCAAAAATTGTAAATCAATTATTTAAAAAAGGTGCAGAAGTTATTTATGGTTCTGCAGAAAATATTCATGTTTCTGGGCATGCATGTCAAGAAGAATTAAAACTTATGCAAACTTTAATAAAGCCAAAGAACTTTATACCAGTTCATGGTGAATATAGACATTTAAAACAACATGGTGAATTAGCTATTAAATTGGGATTAAATCCTAAAAATGTAGTAATTCCTGAAGTTGGAAATGTTATTGAAGTCAATAGAAGTGGAATTAGAAAAAGTGGAACTGTCATTTCAGGTCAAATATTTGTTGATGGACTTGGAGTTGGAGATGTTGGAAATATAGTATTAAGAGATAGAAAACATTTATCTCAAGATGGTATATTAACAGTAGTAGTTACTTTATCTAAGGACAATAAGACAATAGTTGCTGGGCCAGATATTATTTCAAGAGGCTTTGTATATGTTAGAGAATCAGAAGGTTTAATTGATGAAGCAAGAGAAATAGTTAGAAATACTTTACTAGAATGTGAAGAAAAGAATATTACTGACTGGGCAACATTAAAGTCAAATGTAAGAGATGAACTTAGAAGCTATTTATATGAAAAAACAAAGAGAAAACCAATGATACTTCCTATTATAATGGAAATTTAAGTGGTAGTTGACAAGTTACTAAGATAATAGTAGAATAATTGATGAATTTGAAAATTGGATACGAGTGTATCCAATTTTCTTTTTAAGTAAAATATTTATAGGTTTACAAGAGGAAAAAATCTAATTTTTATACCAAGGAAATAAGCCTTTAAAATAAAAGAGGTGGACTTAAGATTATTATTTTAAGTTCATAATAAAGTTGATGGAGGAAATTAAATGGAATTAATAACTAGAGATGACATTAGAAATATAGCTATTATAGCTCACGTTGACCATGGTAAAACAACATTAGTTGATGCCATGTTTAAAGAAAGTCACGTATTTAGAACAAATGAAAAAATGGATGAAAGAGTAATGGACTCTAATGACTTAGAAAAGGAAAGAGGAATTACAATCCTTTCTAAGAATACTGCTGTAATGTACAATGGGATAAAAATTAATATAGTTGATACACCAGGGCATGCTGACTTTGGTGGAGAAGTTGAACGTGTACTTAAAATGGTTGACTCAGTTTTACTTGTTGTTGATTCTTATGAAGGACCAATGCCTCAAACTAAGTTCGTTTTAAAGAAGGCCTTAGAATTAAAATTAAAGCCAATTGTTGTTATAAATAAGATAGATAAGCCAAATGCTAGACCAGAAGAAGTTATTGATGAAGTATTTGAATTATTCTTAGAATTAGGTGCAGATGATGAACAATTAGACTTCCCAATAATTTATGCTTCAGCTAGAGAAGGTTTTGCTAGATATAATGTTGAAGATACAAATGATGGAATGGAACCATTATTTAAAACAATAATAGATCATGTTGAACCACCAAAGGGATACATAGATGGACCTTTCCAAATGCTTGTTACTACTTTAGATAGCAATGCTTTCGTTGGTAAAATTGCTATAGGTAAAGTACATAGAGGTACTGTTAGAAAGAACCAAAATGTAGCATTAGTAAGACAAGATGGTACAAAGTCTAACTATAAGATAACAGCTGTATTTGGATACAATGGATTAAAGAGAGAAGAAGTTGAAGAAGCAGGATTAGGAGATATTATAGCAGTAAGTGGTATAGTTGATGCTAACATTGGTGAAACAATTGCTGATGCAGCTAATCCAGAAGCTTTACCATTTGTTGAAATTGATGAACCAACACTTAACATGAACTTTATGGTAAATGATTCACCATTTGCTGGTAAAGAAGGTGAATTCGTTACATCTAGACATTTAAGAGATAGATTAATGAAGGAATTAGAAACTAACGTAAGTTTAAGAGTTAAAGAAATAACTCCAGATTGCTTTGAAGTATCAGGAAGAGGGGAACTTCACTTATCAGTTCTTATAGAAACAATGAGAAGAGAAGGTTTTGAATTACAAGTTTCTAAGCCAAATGTTATCTTCAAAGAAGAAAATGGTAAGAAGATGGAACCAATGGAATACTTAACAATAGACGTTCCAGAAGAATTCATGGGTGCTGTTATGGAAAAAATGGGACCAAGAAAAGCTGAAATGGTTAATATGACTTCTGCAGTTAATGGATATACAAGATTAGAATTCATAATTCCTGCTAGAGGACTTATTGGATTTAGAAATGAGTTCATGACAGATACAAAGGGTAATGGTATCATGAACCATGTATTTGAAGGATATGCTCCATACAAAGGTGAAATTGAAGCTAGAAGCAGAGGATCAATAGTTTCATTTGAACAAGGTGAAGCAATTGCTTATGGATTATTTAATGCTCAAGAAAGAGGTAGATTATTCATAACTCCAGGTACACCAGTATACCAAGGTATGGTTGTTGGAGAATGTGCTAGAGCAGAAGATTTAGATATCAACGTTTGTAAAGGTAAAAAATTAACTAATACAAGAGCTTCAGGTTCTGATGATGCAGTTAAATTAGTACCAGTTACTACATTAACATTAGAACAATCAATTGAATTTATAGGAAATGATGAATTAGTTGAAGTTACTCCAGAAAGCATCAGAATTAGAAAGAGATACTTAGATGCTGCTGAAAGAAAGAGAATGATAAGCAGAAGTAAAAAATAAATTTTTAAATTGTTTATAACTTTATAAAAAAGTATTATAATAGTGAATAGCTAAGTATCTTAGCTATTCACTTTTAAATAGAAGGGGGTATTTATGAAGCAAAAAAGAAAGAAAATAAGAAAGAGAAATACCGGCAAATTTATTTTTATTATAATAGCTTTAATTTTATTAATAGGAGTTTTAAAAGTTAAATCAGTAATTAATGACCCTCTTAAAATTTCAAATGAAGAAGTAGTAACAGTAGAAAATGGAGAAAGTTTTTATACTATTATTAATAGATTAAAAAATGAAAATAAAATAAAAAGTCCATTTATTATAAAGATGTATTCAAAGCTAGCTGGACTTAATTTAGAAGTTGTTCCAGGAAGGCATACTTTAAAAGATAAAATGTCAATAAAGGAAATGCTAGAAACCCTGAGAGATTCTAGTAATGCAATTGCAGTTACTATTCCAGAAGGGTTTAATATTGAAGATATTGCAGCTAGATTACAAGAGCAAAACATTTGTACTTCTGAAGAGTTTATAAATGCAGTAAAAAGTTATCCGTTACCATCATATGTAAAGGATAATTCAGAAAAAAGATATAATTTAGAAGGATTTTTATTCCCAGATACATATAAATTTGAAGCTGGAGTTGAACCACAATACATAATTAAAACAATGATAAATAGATTTGAAGAAGTCTTTAAGCAAATTACTGCTAATACTAGCATTAATGAAAATGATGTAGAAAAAATAGTAAATGTGGCATCTATTATAGAAAAGGAAGCAAGGGTAGATGAAGATAGACCATTAATTGCATCTGTTATTTATAATAGAATAAATCAAAATATGCCACTTCAAATTGATGCTACAGTAATTTATGCACATGGGTATTATATTGAAAGTGTTAGAAACAGGCATTTAGCAATTGAATCAAAATATAATACATATTTATACAAAGGTTTACCAGTAGGGCCAATATGCAATCCAGGAATAGAATCACTTAAGGCAGCATTGAATCCTGCATCTACGGATTATTTATTTTATTTGTTAGCTGGAGAAAATAAGCATTATTTCACAAATAATTACAATGACTTTTTAAAGAAAAAAGAAGAATTAGGATATTAACATATACGGAGGTTTAGTATGAGTGGAGTTGCCTACGACTATATGGAAGAATATATTAGAGGATTGATTCCTGAAAGTACAGGAAAGTTAAAAGAACTAGAAGATTTTGCAAAGGAAAATGGAGTACCTATAGCACAAAAGGAAACTATAAAATTCTTAGAATTTATGGTAAATATGAAAAAGCCATTAAGAATATTAGAACTTGGGACAGCTATTGGATATTCTGCAATAATCATGCATGATGCTGCTGGATGTAATCCTCATATTACTACCATAGAAAGAAGCGAAGAAATGATTAAGTATGCAAAGGAAAATATAAAAGCATATGGTCTTGAAGATAAAATTACTATTGAGGCAGGAGATTGCCTTGAAGTGTTAGAAAAATTAGAAGAACCATATGATTTAATTTTCATGGATGCAGGAAAGGGACATTATAATCATTTTTTACCACATTGTTTAAGACTTTTAAAAGATGATGGTATTATAATTGCTGATAATGTATTATTTAGAGGTATGGTTGCAACTGATGATTTAGTAAAAAGAAGAAAAATCACAATTGTTAAGAGAATGAGAACTTACCTAGATATGGTATCACAAGATGAAAATTTAATTACTTCTGTAATTCCAATGGGCGATGGAATTGCAATTACAAGAAGAAAAAATTAGCCTTTATGATTTAAGTTTTAATTATAATTAAAATTTAAGTTGTCCATTAAATTAATCTAATAAATTTTAATGAAGTTATTAGAAGGAGGTAAATCTATGAGAAAACCTGAAATACTAGCACCAGCTGGTAATTTAGAAAAGTTAAAAATAGCTATAGATTTTGGTGCAGATGCCGTATACATTGGTGGAGCTAAATTAAATCTTAGAGCTTTTTCAAATAATTTTTCAAATGAAGAAATGATTGAAGGTATTAAGTACTGTCACGATAGAGGTAAGAGGATTTATGTAACATTAAATGTTTTTGCTAGAAATCATGATTTGCCTTCAGCAGGTGAATATATAAAAGGACTTTATGATATTGGAGTAGATGCAGTTATAGTTGCAGACCCATCATTAATAGCTATATGTAAGGAAGTTGCTCCGCAATTAGAAATACATTTAAGTACACAAGCAAATACTGTTAACTGGATGGCAACTAAATTCTGGTATGACTTAGGAGTTAAGAGAATAGTTTTAGCTAGAGAATTAACTTTCAAGGAAATAAATGAAATAACAGAAAATATTCCAAAGGGATGCGATATTGAAGCATTTGTTCATGGATCAATGTGTGTTGCATATTCAGGAAGATGTTTAATATCAAATTACATGATAAAGAGAGATGCCAATAAGGGTATTTGTGGAAATGTATGCAGATATAAATATTACTTAGTTGAAGAAACTAGACCAGGTGAATACTATCCTGTTATAGAAGATGATAATGGAACATATATAATGAACTCAAAGGATTTATGTATGATTCATCATATACCAGAGCTTGTTAAGAGTGGAATTTATTCTTTCAAGATTGAAGGAAGAATGAAAAGTGAGTTTTATGTTGCATCAGTAGTTAAGGCATATAGAGAAGCTTTAGATAGTTATTGGGAAAATCCAAATAATTATAAGTTTAAAGATGAATGGATGGATATGCTTAGAAAAGTAAGTCATAGACCATACCATACAGGATTCTATTTAGGAATCAATGGAGAGCAAAATTATGATGATGCTGGTTATGTTAGAGATTATGAAATAGTTGGTATGGTTAAATCATATGACCCAGAAACAAAAACAGCAACAGTTCTTCAAAAGAATAGAGTATTTGAAGGTGAAGAAGTAGAAATACTAAGACCAGAAGTGCCATACTTTAAAATTAAGCTAAATGATATGTATGATTTAGATAAAGAGAGAAAAACTGATGTAGCAAATAGAGCACACATGATGTTTACAGTTAAAGTTGATGAGCCCTTAAAAGTAAATGATATGCTTGTTAAAGCAAATAATGTTATTAATATAAACAACAACTAAGGAGGAAATACAGTAATGTCAAAACCAATATTAATAGGAATTACTGGAGGAACAGGTTCTGGTAAGAGTACAATTGCAGATGCATTGTATTCTAATTTTTCAAAAGATTGTATAGCTATGATACAACAAGATATGTATTATAAAGACCAAAGTCATTTATCAATGGAAGAAAGAGTTAAAACAAACTATGATCATCCTATGGCTTTTGATAATGATTTGCTAGTAGAGCATTTAAAAGCCTTAATAAATGGTAAGTCTATAGAAAAACCAAGTTATGATTTTACTGTACATAACAGATCAAAGGAAACAGCAATTGTTGAATCTAGAGATATTATATTAGTTGAAGGTATATTAATTCTTGAAGATCCAAGAATTAGAGAGCTTTTAGATATAAAGGTTTATGTTGATACTGATGCAGATATTAGAATTTTAAGAAGACTTGTAAGAGATATTAATGAAAGAGGAAGAACTGTTGAATCAGTTGTAGACCAATATCTTAACATTGTAAGACCAATGCATTTACAATTTACAGAGCCATCTAAAAAATATGCAGATATAATTATTCCAGAAGGTGGACATAATTATGTTGCAATTGATTTATTAATGGCAAAAATCAGAGATATATTAAAGTAATTTGAATAAAACACCTCATTTTAGTCTAAAATTTAGCTAAGGAGGTGTTTTTTTGTATAGTTTTAAAATTAATAATAAAAAATCACTTGCTATAGGAATCGTGTTTGTATGTATTTTTATTGCTTTAACTGTAAGATTATATGTTTTAATGATACATCCAACTAGTACTGTTCAAGGAGAGCTTAAAAATCATCAGGTTGAATACAGCAGTGACAATAATTATAAAATCTTTGATACTAATGGAGAAAATCTTATTAATTATAAAAATAAATATATAATGGTCTTAGACACAAAGCCTTTTAAATTAAATAATTATGAAGAAACTCTACAGGATTTATTAGCATTAAATTTTATTATGAAATCAGAAGATAAAGCATTTAATTTTTCTGATATTATGAGAGAAAGTGGTAAGATATATTACAAGATTACAAAAGAAAGTTATGATAAAATTAATAAATTAAATGATATAAAGGGCATATATACTTATGTTTATAATGAAGTTGATTTAAAAGAGAGATGGAGAGTGGAAAATATAATAACTTCTATTGATAAAGATAATGTTATAAAAGGGTCCTTTGAAAGTAAAATTGAAGATATTATTAGTGAAAATAAAAGACCTACCATTGGGTTTTATTTAGATGACAAGTCAGTTTATAAAAGTAATGAAACAAATTCAGGGGAAAATAATAAAAATATAAGATTAACAATAGATAAGTCAATTACTGAAAAAATTAGAAATGTACTTAAAAGTGATGAATTTAATAACTTAGATAATGTTGGTGTTGTTTTATTAGAATCAAAAAGTGGTAAGATAAGGGCTATGGTACAAAAAGATGAATCAGAAGCAAATATAAATTTAGGAATTGGTCAATTAGGTTTTGAACCAGGCTCAATATTTAAAATACTTACAGAAGCTATAGCTTTAAATGAAGGATTGATTAATGTAACTGATACATTTTATTGTGATGGAAGTATTTGTAATAATAATGGCAAACCATATGCTCATGGAGCATTAACTATAAGTAAAGCTTTTGAATTATCATGTAATGATATATATGCTAAGATAGGCAATTTAATTGGATATGAAAATATGTTAAAGTATACTACTAATTTAGGATTATTTAATAAGGTTTTAGGTGTTTCAGGAGAAAATAGAGAAGAAGCATCAGGGGTAATGCCTAAAGCAACTGATGGAATAAGTAATTTTGCAATTGGTCAATGTGTAACTGTAACACCGCTTCAAATTGCAGGAGCAATAAATGCTGTAGTAAATGATGGTGTTTATATTAAGCCATCTATTATAGAAGATATAGTAGATGATAATAATAATATAATTGAAAGTGAACAAAATAAAGAAAATAGAATATTTACTTCTACAACTTCAAAATTAGTAAAAATGGATATGAAAAATGTTGTTTTAAATGGAACTGGTACTGAAGCAAAAGTTGATGGAATAATAGAAGGTGGTAAAACTGGTACAGCAACAGGTGAAGGTGGTGCTACAACACATGGATGGTTTGCTGGATATTTTGAACTTAATAATAATGAATATACTTTAGTAGTAGTTACTCCTAATATTAAAGGAAGGAATGAAAATGGAGTTGAGCTTGCTGGAGGAAATACTGCAGCACCTATATTTAGAGAAATAATAAAATCATTAATAAATTAATAAAAATATAGGAATGAAATGTATTATAAAATAATTTATAATCTATAAGCAATATTTTTAGAAAATATCATATTATATAATAAGCACTGCTAGGAGGAAGCTAAGTGATATTTTTTAGTAATATTCTAGAGATATTTTGCAGTAATATATTTCTTACAGGATATATCTCTGGAAATAATACATTTCCGCAGCCATTAGATGAAAAAGAAGAAGCTAAATACCTAGAATTGTTAAAAGCAGGTGACAAAAATGCTAAAGGAGTATTAATAGAAAGAAACCTCAGGCTGGTAGCACATATTGTGAAAAAGTATCAAATACCAAATAAGGATATAGATGAACTTATATCAATTGGGACAGTAGGATTAATTAAGGCAATTGATTCATTTGATGCATCAAAGGGAACAAGATTAGCTACATATGCATCTAGATGCATTGAAAATGAAATTTTAATGTTGTTTAGAAGTAATAAAAAGCAAAAGGGAGAAACTTTTTTACATGATCCAATAGGAGTAGATAAAGAGGGAAATGAAATTAGTTTAATTGATGTCTTAAGTAGTGATAAAGATTCTGTAGTTGAAAAGGTTGAAAGTAATATACAAATTCGAGCTCTTTATGCAAAAATTAATACAGCTTTAAGTGAAAGAGAAGGAGAAATAATACGAATGAGATATGGCTTGGTAGATGGAAAGTGTAAAACTCAAAGAGAAATAGCTAGTCTTCTTGGGATATCAAGATCATATGTTTCTAGAATAGAAAAAAAGGCATTAAAAAAATTAAAAAAAGAACTTGCTAGTAAATAAAAAGGAGTAAATTTATTTAGTAAAATATACTTTTAAACTAAAAATGATTGGAGAACAAAATGTATTTATTACTAGAACTTTTAAATAAAACTAAAGAAATGAATGCATCAGATTTACATTTAACAGTAGGATTAGCACCAACTATTAGATGTAATGGTAAGCTTATTCAATTAGGTATAGATAAATTATCTTCAAATGATTTAGAAAGGTTTTCTAGGGAAATACTTCAAGAAAAATATGATGAATATATAGAAATTGGAGAATTTGATACTTCTTATTCAGTTGAAGGAGTTGGAAGGTTTAGAATAAATGTATTTAAAGAAAAAAATAATGATGCAATTGCAATTAGAGTTATTGCACTTAAAATTCCAACATTAAATGAGTTAAATCATCCAGAAGTGTTAAAGAGCATAATTAATAAAAAAAGAGGGCTTATCTTAGTTACAGGACCAACTGGAAGTGGAAAAAGTACTACATTAGCAGCAATGATAAATGAAATAAATAACACAAGAGAAGAGCATATAATTACATTAGAAGATCCAATAGAATATTTACACAATCATAATAAATGTATAATTAATCAAAGGGAAATTGGAAGAGATAGCAAGAGTTATAATAAGGCATTAAAGGCAGTACTTAGAGAAGACCCAGATGTTATATTAGTTGGAGAAATGAGAGATTTAGAAACTATTTCTATTGCAATTACAGCAGCAGAAACAGGACATTTAGTATTTTCAACATTGCATACAATAGGTGCTGTAAAAACTATAGATAGGATTATAGATGTATTTCCACCACATCAGCAAGAGCAAGTTAAGATACAATTATCATCTGTGATTCAAGCTATTATTTCACAACAATTATTACCTAACATTAAATGTAATGGAAGAGTAGCAGCGTTGGAAATAATGGTAAATACTCCAGGAATACAAAATTTAATTAGGGAAGGTAAAACTAATCAAATTGAATCAGTAGTTCAAACTGGAAATAAATATGGTATGAAGACTATGGATATGGCAATTTCAGAATTGTATAAAAAGGGTGCTATTTCTATGGAAATTGCAATGGCATATGCAGTAGATAGGGAAATTTTAAAGAGATTTATGATTTTATAAGAAATTACAAGGGGCTGTCGTACTAAATAATTAGTGCACAACTCCTTTTTATAATTTATATGTGAAACATCTGTGGCTTATATCTATTAATTAGGGGATTTTAATTAATTTATTTTATATTTTTAATATAAAATAATAAAAAATGTTAAATTTTAAAGGATTTTTTAAACTTATGTTGAATATAATTTATGATAGAGATAAATATTAAATTTGTTTGTTATAAAAATAGAATAAGTCGAAATATTTTTTTTACGGATAAAATTAGGTTTAATAAATAAATTTTAGGTGCTTTTTTTACAAAACTAAATAAATGAATACAAATTTCTTCAACAATTAGCATTTTACTATTGTTAACATATATGTAATGATGTAAAATTAAAATGCGTAAGAATTTTTATTTTGTGATAAAATAAAATTAATAAAGGTTGAAGTAATAAAAATAAAAAAATGAAAGCATTTTAATTTACTAATAGAAAGAGTTTTAAGGAGGAGTTATTTTGTTAGATTTTGAATTAGATATGCAAGAATTAACTAATATAAAAGTAATAGGCTGTGGTGGTGGCGGTGGTAACGCCGTTAACAGAATGATTATTGAAGGATTAAGAAATGTTGAATTTATAGTTGTTAACACAGATAAACAAGCATTATTACTTTCACAAGCTAACACAAAAATTCAAATTGGTGAAAAGCTTACTAAAGGTCTTGGTGCTGGTGCAAATCCTGAAATAGGTAAAAAGGCAGCAGAGGAAAGTAGAGAAGAAATAGCAGAAGCTATAAAAGGTGCAAATATGGTGTTTATTACTGCTGGTATGGGTGGAGGAACTGGTACAGGTGCCGCTCCAGTAGTTGCTGAAATTGCAAAATCTATGAATATCTTAACAGTAGGTGTGGTTACTAAACCTTTCCCATTTGAAGGTAAAAGAAGAATGAGACATGCTGAAATGGGATTAGAAAATTTAAAACAACATGTTGATACACTTGTTATAATACCAAATGAGAAACTTCTTGCTATGGCAGATAAGAAAACTACATTATTAGATTCTTTTAAATTAGCAGATGGTGTATTAAGACAAGGGGTTCAAGCTATATCTGACCTTATTACAATTCCAGGGGTTGTTAATGCTGACTTTGCTGATATTGAAGCTGTAATGAAGGATAAAGGTTTAGCTCACATGGGTGTTGGTTATGGAAAAGGTGATAACAAAGCTCAAGATGCTGTTAGACAAGCAATATCTTCACCATTATTAGAAACATCAATAGATGGAGCAACTGGAGTTATAATTAACTTTACTGGTGGAGTTGATTTAGGAGCAATAGAAGTTTATGAAGCTGCTGAAATAGTAAGAGAAGCTGCTGATATGGATGCAAATATTATCTTTGGTGCGGTTATTGATGAAACATTAAATGATGAAATTAGATTAACTGTAATTGCAACAGGATTTGAAGAAGACAATGGAAAAATAACTTCTTCTACATCAGAAACTACTAAAATTGAATCAAAGTCAGTTGTAGAACCAGTTAAAAAGGAAGAAGAGCCTGTTCAAGCAACTCACAATGATCCATTATTAGATTTAGATAGAGAAAGTGTTAATATACCAAGCTTTTTAAGAACTAGAAAATAATATAAAGTAAATAAAAATAGAAATTACAATAAAAGTTGTAATTTCTATTTTTTGTTATTTTAACACTAAATTATTCTATTTTACGATAATCTATATTAATTTTATTTTATTAATGATATAGAGAGTAGTTATAAGTGCTATATTTTTAGGGATTTCTATTATAAATTTTAATATATATGCTAGAAGAAGTATATTTGGAAGTAATATGTAAAAAAACTTTGCTTAAAATTTAAGTTATACTCCTTTAAAATGACAAAAAAATTTTAAAGATAAAGCTATAATTTATTTATTAAGGAGGTGAGTAAATGGAAATATATATTGATGTATATATATTAGAAAATATAATAATTGATTTATTTTTATTATTACTTTCTTTTAAATTATTAAGATTTAATTTTAATAAAAGAAATATATATATCGCAGCTGTTGTTGGTGGTATATATGCGTTAGTTATTTTTTGTAATGTAAAGATTTTAAGTTCTATTGCTATGAGAATTTTAATGGTAGTTTTTATGATGTATATTTCTCTAGAAAATAAAAATTTAAAATATGTTTTAAAATCAACTGTGGTTTATTTTATGTTGACATTTATGTTAGGAGGAGCTTGTTTTGCAACAGTACAAATGCAAAACTCATATATAATTGGAAAAGCGTTTGTTGTTCAAAGTAATTCAATAAAATATTTAGTGTTAATTATAGCAATTGCATTTATTTTTATAACTAGAATAGCAGATTTAATTAAGGAAAGAGCAGTAGTTAAAAATTTTTTATATGATATATATATTACAGAGGGTCAAAAATCAGTACTAACAAAGGGATTTTTAGATACAGGAAATGAATTAAGGGAACCAGTAACAAACTTACCTTGTATAATACTTGAAAGTAATTATTTCAATCAATTTGATGTTCCAGAGGATAAAGAATTTATTATTAAATACGATACTATAAATGAAATTGGTGAAGTTAAAGGATTTAAAGGCGATATAATGATAAGAAATGAGGATAGCAATAGTTGGACAAAAATTAGTGCAATAATATGTAGGTGTGAAAGAAAATTAAGCAAGGAAGATGAATTTCATGCTTTATTATCAAGAGGTATAATATAGGGAGGATATATGGGAAAGTTAGTTATATTAATAAATAAGTTTTTATCTAAACTAAATATATTAAAAAAAAGAGTGGATTACATTGGTGGAAATGATGTTTTGCCACCTCCTTTAAAAAAGGAAGAAGAAGAAGATTTAGTAGGAAAGTTATCTACTGAAGGTGAAAAGGTAAGAAATATACTTATTGAAAGAAATTTAAGATTAGTTGTATATATTGCAAGAAAGTTTGAAAATACAGGAGTAGCAATAGAAGATTTAATTTCTGTAGGGACTATAGGACTTATAAAGGCCGTTAATACATTTAACCCTGAAAAGAAAATTAAATTAGCTACTTATGCATCAAGATGTATAGAAAATGAAATATTGATGTACTTAAGAAGAAATACAAAAGTAAAAGCTGAAGTATCTTTTTATGAGCCTTTAAATATTGATTGGGATGGAAATGAATTATTATTGTCTGATATATTAGGAACAGAAAATGATACTGTATATAATTTAATTGAAGATGAAGTTGATAAGCAATTATTATTTTTAGCCCTTAAAAATTTAAATGATAGGGAAAAAGAAATAGTTAAGTTAAGATTTGGTCTTTCAGGAAAACCAGAAAAGACTCAAAAAGAGGTAGCTGACATTCTTGGAATATCACAATCTTATATATCTAGACTTGAAAAGAAAATAATAAATAGGTTAAAGAAAGAAATAAATAAAATGATTTAAGGTTGTCTTTAGTATAAAAGAATACTCTTAAGGAAATAATTTTAAATGCAGTATGTTATTACTTCTGAAGGAGTGATTGACTTTGATTATAAACAAAGTTGAAATTTGCGGGGTAAATACTTCCAAATTACCAGTACTAAAGGAAAAGGAAAAAAGAGAGCTCCTATTAAAGATGAGAAATGGAGATACAAAAGCTAGAGAAACTTTTATTAATGGAAATTTAAGGTTAGTTTTAAGTGTTATTCAAAGATTTAATAATAGAGGCGAAAATGTAGACGATTTATTTCAAGTAGGATGTATTGGATTAATGAAATCTATAGATAATTTTGACTTAACACAAAATGTAAAATTTTCTACATATGCTGTTCCAATGATAATAGGGGAAATTAGAAGGTATTTAAGGGATAATAATTCTATTAGGGTAAGTAGATCTTTGAGGGATGTTGCTTATAAGGCTTTATTAGTGAGAGATAAATTAATAAAGGAAAATAATAATGAGCCAACAATATCTCAAATAGCAAAGGAATTAAATATTCCACGTGAAGAGGTTGTATTTGCATTAGATGCAATTCAAGATCCAGTTTCATTATTTGAGCCTATTTATCATGATGGTGGAGATGCAATTTATGTTATGGATCAAATTAGTGATTCTAAAAATAGTGATGATAGTTGGCTAGAGAATATATCCATTAAGGAAGCTATGAAAAAATTAAATGATAGAGAAAAGTTAATTTTAACCTTAAGGTTTTTTAATGGAAGAACTCAAATGGAAGTAGCAGATGAAATTGGAATATCACAAGCACAGGTTTCCAGATTAGAAAAAACAGCACTAAAGCATATGAGAAAATATGTATAGGACTCTTTGAGTCCTATTTTTTTAACAAAAGATTGGAGAAAGTGGCAAGTAGTGAGTGGCAAGTGACAAGTGGCAAGTAGCGAGTGGCGAGTGTCAAATGGTAAGTGACAAGTTGTGGAAAAAGTTCAGCTTTAGCTGAATTTTAAGAAATTCCCTAATTTAGTTTGAAGTTTTTGGTTTGTAATTAATAGTTAAGGGAAAATTTAGCATTAGCTAAATTTAAAAAATATATTTTAAGAAATTCCTTAAGGAATTTTATCTATAACTTGTCACTTGTAACTTGTAACTTGTCACTAAATTAAGGTTTTCTTTTAATAAAATAATTCTAAGTGGCATATATATAATTATGATTATTGAAAATACATATTTGGGTGGGAGGAATAGTAATTATGGAAAGTGACTTAATTTTATATTCTGTAAATGCAATAAGAAGCATGGAGGTAGTTGATATATCAACAGGAAGTAAGCTAGGTTATATAAGTGATTTTAAAATTGACTTAGATACAAATAAAATAGTATCTATTTTTTTACCTTCTTCTAATAATAAGGGATGGTTTTCTAAAGAAGATGATATTGAAATTCCATGGGATAAAATTGTGAAAATAGGTGTAGATGTAATAATTGTAGATGCAACTGGAATAGAAATTACTCAACAAGATGAAAATAAAATATAGTAATAAGTAAAAAAAAATTGTATAATACATTTATAACTATATAGGAAAGGCGTGATTTATTTGAAGTGTCCTTTTTGTTTTTTTGATGAGAGTAAGGTTGTAGATTCAAGATCTACAGATGATAATACGACAATAAGACGAAGAAGAGAGTGTAGTAGCTGTGGAAGAAGGTATACTACTTATGAAAAAATAGAGGATATTCCAATTTTGGTTGTTAAAAGAGATTCTACAAGAGAAAATTTCAATAAAGAAAAAATTGTAAATGGGCTTATTATTGCATGTCAAAAAAGACCTATATCTAGAAAGCAAATTGAAGAATTAGCAGAAGATATTGAAAAAAGTATTTCTAATAATATGCTTACAGAAGTGGAATCTAGAGTTATTGGTGAAATGGTAATGGATAGATTAAAAAATATAGATGAAGTTTCATATGTAAGATTTGCATCTGTATATAGAGAATTTAAAGATATAACTACATTTATTGATGAAATTAATGTATTAAGAACTGAAAAAAAATAAAATGGACTACCTTATTTGGTGGTCTTTTTTCGTTCACTAATTTATATTAAGGTTAAAATCATGTTAAATATAAATTTATTAATTGGTAAATAATTAGTTATAATGTTAAAATACATTTATGAGGAAATAGAGGTGGATTATGAATTATTTAAATGTTAATGATTTTAAAAGTTTTAAAGATTTTTGGATTCTTGAAGGTGAGAAAATTAATGTGGTATTTTCTAATGCCAAAATGGGAAGAAGTTTTAATAGACATACAGAAGATGGAATAAAGAATTTATTATCATTAAAAGAGGATTTTAATGTTAATGAAGTTGAATATATAAATCAAATTCACAGTGATAAAGTTTATATTTATAAAAAAGGTGAAAAGAACTTTATTGAACATGAGGGAGATGGAATAGTAACTAATGAAAAATCAACAATAATAGGTGCATTTACTGCTGATTGTGTACCTGTAATTTTAATTGATGAAGTAAATAATGTTATTGCGGCAGTACACAGTGGATGGAAGGGAACTTTCAATAGTATTAGTGCAAGAGCTGTTGAAAAGATGATAAGTGAATATGGTTCAAATATTAAAAATATTAAAGCATATATAGGCCCTCATATAAGACAATGTTGTTATGAAGTTTCAGAAGAATTAAAAGAAAAGTTTATAAATAAATTTAATGAAATTCCTTGTGATAAGCTTTTTGATGGAAGAAATTTAAGTATGGAATTATGCATTGAAGATGATTTAAAAAAGATTGGATTAAGTGAGCAAAATATTTATTCATTAAAATTATGTACACATTGTGAAAAAGAGAATAAATTGTTTTCTTATAGAGCAAGCAAAGGAGCATATGGAAGATTATTTGCATTTGTTTATATTAAATAAATCTTTGGGGTGATAGGGAAATGGCAAATGAGAAAATATTAGTAGTAGATGATGAAGAATATATTTTAGAACTTATAAGCTTTAATTTAACCAATAATGGATATACTGTATTAACAGTAAATAATGGTATTGATGCAGTTAAAATTGCAATTGAAGAAAAGCCAAACTTAATTTTATTAGATTTAATGATTCCAGGAAAAGATGGGTATGATGTTTGTAAGGAAGTTAGAAGCAATATAGAAATTAAAAATATTCCCATAATCATGTTAACAGCAAAAAGTGAAGAAATTGATAAAATATTAGGTTTAGAATTAGGCGCAGATGATTATATTACTAAGCCATTTTCTGTTAGAGAATTACTAGCTAGAGTTAAAGCTGTTTTAAGAAGATTTTCAATGGATGAAATTAAAAGTAATATAGTTGATTTTGGAATATTAAAAGCAGACTTTGAAAAAAGGGAAATTCATGTTAAAGATAAAAAGCTAGATTTAACTCTTAAGGAATTTGAATTACTTGAAATTTTAATTAAAAATAAAGGGAAAATATTAACTAGGGATATGCTTCTTGATAAAATATGGGGTTATGAATATATAGGTGAAACAAGAACTGTAGATGTTCATATAAGATATTTAAGAAAGAAAGTAGAAGATGATGATAAACATCCTAAATTTATTGAAACTATAAGAGGAGTAGGTTATAGATTTAATCCAAATTGTTAAATTATGAAGAAAAAGATTATAACTTTAGTAGTTATTACTGTAATTTTTGCATTGGTAATTGTAACGAGTTGTTTTATAGGATTAGTTAATATAAGTACCATTAAAGATGCAAAAGAAACATTAGCAATATATAATGAGTGTGTGGTAAGAGAAGATTATAAAGATTCAAAATTATTATCACTATATAAGTTTAAAGATAATTTAGTTAGATTTACTATGATTAATAAAGAGGGAGAGGTAATTTTTGATAATGAAATTACTAAGTTAGATAATCATAATAATAGACAAGAAATTATAGATGCATTTAAAAATGGTTCTGGAAGCAGTGTAAGATATAGTGAGAGCTTATCAACCAGCATGGTTTATGTTGCAACTAAAATTGATGACAATACTGTTATAAGGAGTTCAGTTCCAGTAAATAGTATTAGAGTATTTACTTCAGGGACTTTAAAATACTATATTGCAATTATATTATTAGTGTTTGTTTTATCATTATTTCTTGCAGTAAAGCTTGTTAAAATAATTGTTTATCCAATAAATGAACTTCAAAAGGTTACTTCTAAAATCGAAAATGGAGATTTAAATAAAAGAGCTATTATTTATAATTATGATGAAATAGGCTTTTTAGCACAAACATTTAATAATATAGCAGATCAACTTGAAATAAGAATAATAGATTCTTTAGATAAGAAAAATAAGCTTGAAGCAATTCTTGAAAGTATGGAAAGTGGAGTAATTGCAATTGATAATAATGAAAATATAATTTTAATTAATTCTTATTCACAAAAATTATTTGATTTAAAGGAAGATAATATAGGTAAAAAAATATCTGATTGCATAATAGATTATGACTTAATTAATTTTATTAGAGAAATTCCAGAAATAGGAACGAAGGAAATTAAATTATTTCATCCAATTGAAAGAGAGCTTAGGGTTAAAAAATCACCAATTATAAATTATTTAAATAATTCAATTGGAATTGTAATTACGGTTCAAGATATAACTGATATTAAAAGGCTTGAAAATATGAGAAGTGAATTTGTTGCTAATGTTTCTCATGAATTAAAGACTCCATTAACATCTATTAAAGGATTTTCAGAAACTTTAAGATATGTAGATGATAGTGAAACTAAAAATAAGTTTTTAGATATTATTGATAAAGAATCAGAAAGGTTAACTAATTTAATAAATGATATTTTAATTTTATCTAATATTGAAAATATTCATAAAATGGAAAGTGAATATTTTAATCCAGGTGATGTTATAGAAAATGTTTTAGATATGGTAAAAAGTCAGGCTTATAAAAAATCAATTATTATTAAATATAATGATTGTTTTAATAGTGAAATTTTAGGAAGCAAGGATAAATTTCATCAATTAGCTGTTAATTTAATTGAAAATGCAATTAAATATTCTAATGAAAATGGAGTTGTTAAAATTGATTTAACTTTGGAAGAGCAATACTTTGTTTTTAAAGTTAAAGATAATGGAATAGGTATTCCTAAAAATGATATTCCAAGGATATTTGAAAGGTTTTATAGAGTTGATAAATCAAGATCAACTAGGGGAACTGGACTTGGATTAGCTATTGTTAAACATATTGTGAAGTTATTTAATGGAGAAATAAGTGTAAAATCAAAAGTAGGAAGAGGTAGTACCTTTACTGTTAAAATAAAAAAGTAATAAATATTAAAGATAAGCTAAAAATATATTAAGTATTTTTTGCTTATCTTTTTTTGGTTCTAAAAATTTATAATAAAAATTTAAAATAAAATTATATGAAAATATAAAGGCAGATATAAATAAAATAAAGCTTCTAAGATTAAGGTTAAAAAAGGTAATTTAACATTTACTTAACATTTATCTAACTTCAATTAACAATTTAGTAATATTACTTTAACTTTAGAGGAATAATATTATTTGTGTAAGGTATATGAATAAAATTCATTTATAAAAGTGGAGGGATAAAAATGAGAAGTAAAAGGTTAAAATTAATGGTTGGGGCAGTATTAGTTGCTATGATTGGAACAATATTTACAGGGTGTGGATCTGATAAAACTTCAAAGGGAGAAAATTCTTCATCTGTAACTATTTCAATTTCAGGTTCAACTTCAGTAGGACCATTAATGGAAAGTATTCAAGAAGTTTATGAGGCAAAAAATAATAATGTTATATTAGAAATACAACAAAATGGTTCAGGAGCTGGAATCAAAGATGTTATTGGAGGTGTTTCTCAAATAGGAATGTCTTCAAGAGATTTAAAAGGTGAAGAAAAAGATTCAGTACAGGGAACTACAATAGCATATGATGGAGTTGCGTTATTAGTAAATCCTAGTAATTTAGTTAAAGACATAACTTTAGAACAAATTAAAAAAGTTTATACAGGTGAAATAACAAATTGGAAGGAGTTAGGAGGAGAAGATGGACCAATTGTAGTTGTTTCAAGGGAAGAAGGTTCAGGAACTAGAGATTCATTTCAAGAAATTGTTGGATATAAATCAGAAGAATTAGTTAAAAATGCATCAATTTCAGATGGTAGTGGGTCTGTTAAAACTACAGTTGCAGGAAATAAAAATGCAATTGGATTTGCTTCTTTTGAATATATTGATGATACAGTTAGTGCTTTAAATGTTGATGGTATAGAACCAACTGCTAAAAATGTTAAAGAAGGAAATTATAAAATTTCAAGACCTTTCTTATTAGTAACTAAAAAAGATACTTTAACACAAAATGGGCAAAATTTAATTGACTTTATATTAAGTTCAGAAGGACAACAAATAGTATCAGATAATAAGCTAATAACAATAGACTAAAAACTATAAACTAGTTAAGAGTGGCAAGTGGCAAGTGACAAGTTTAATGAGGAAACTCCTAAGGGAGTTTCTGAAAATATAAATTTAAGAAATTCCCTAAGAAATTTCAACAATAACTACTAACTAAAAACTACTAACTACAAACTACAATCGGGAGGCTGAAATGGTAGAAAAAAATAAAAGCAAATATATAATAGACAAAGTTACAAGAGTAATATTTTTAATATGTGCTCTTATAGCTGTAATAAGTTTAGTTTTAATAATAGGATTTGTATTTTATAAAGGGTTAAGGCCATTTTTTGCAGAAGGAAAATCATTTACTAAATTTATTTTTGGAACACAGTGGTATCCAACATCTGATGACCCAAAGTATGGAATATTACCTATGATAATTGCTTCTATATATGGCACATTAGGAGCTTTAATAATAGGGGTACCAATAGGATTACTAACGGCAATATTTATTTCAGAAATAGCACCAAACTGGCTTTCTAAAATTATTATTCCAGCAGTTGAGCTTTTAGCAGGAATTCCATCTGTATTATATGGATTATTTGGCTTAGCAATAATTGTTCCATGGATACAAAATACTTTTAATTTACCGCAAGGACAAAGTTTATTAGCAGTAATTATAGTTTTAGCAGTTATGATGCTTCCAACTATTATTTCAGTTTCAACTACTGCAATAAGAGCTGTTCCTAAAAGTTATAAAGAGGGTTCCTTAGCTCTTGGAGCATCTCATATAGAAACAACTTTTAAGGTTGTTGTACCTGCAGCAAAATCAGGTATACTTGCAGCTATAGTTTTAGGGTGTGGAAGAGCAATTGGAGAAACAATGGCAATTATATTAGTTGGAGGAAATGCAGTTGAAATACCTAAATCTATTTTTGATAAGGTAAGGCCACTTACAAGTAATATAGCATTAGAAATGGGGTATGCAACAGAAGCACATCAAGAACTTTTATTTGCAACAGGTGTTGTATTATTTGCATTTATATTAATATTAAATTTAGTTATTTCTAAACTTTCTAATAAGGAAGGTAAGTAAACATGAGGAAATTTAAAGAAGTTATTTTAAAAGTATTATTATATTTATCAGCATTAATAACTGTTGGAATTTTAGTTTTTATAATTGGATTTATATTTATAAAGGGATATAAGCTTATAAATTTTAATTATTTATTTGGAGAGTATAAGCCATCTGGAGGTGGAGGAATTAAACCTTTTATAGTTTCAACATTATATACAATTGGACTATCATTAATTGTTGCTACGCCAATAGGTGTGTTGTCAGCAGTTTATTTACATGAATATGCTAAGCAAGGAAGATTGGTAAAAATAATAAGATATTCAACAGAAGCTTTATCTGGAATACCATCAATTGTTTATGGATTATTTGGAGCAGCTTTTTTTGTAACAACTTTAAAGTTTGGATATTCACTTATAGCAGGTTCTTTAACACTTTCAATAATAATTTTACCTCTAATTATCCGTACAACAGAAGAAGCGTTAAAGGTAGTTCCTCCATCATATAGGGAAGCTTCCCTTGGTCTTGGTGCAACAAGATTTCAAACTTTATATAAAGTAATACTTCCAAGTGCAGTACCTGGAATTGTTTCAGGAGTAGTATTATCAATGGGGCGTGTAATTGGTGAATCAGCTGCACTTTTTTTAACAGCAGGTACAGTTTATAAAATGCCTACAAGCATAATGTCAAGTGCAAGAACATTAACAGTTCATGCTTTCCTTGAAACAAAGGAAAAAGGTGATATTGCATCAGCAGCTGCAGCAGGAATAGTTTTAATTGTAATGATTTTAATTTTAAATTTATTAGCTAAGTTTATAAGCAAGAAATTTAATAAAGCTAATTATTAATTTATAAAATTAAGTATAGTGAATAATTAAAAGTTGTTATTAGTATAAATAACTTTATTTTGGTAAAGTAAAATCATAGGATTTTGAGGTGTAAATATGTCAAATATAATCAAATCTGAAATTCAGGTTAAAAATTTAGAGTTGTTTTATGGTGAAAATAAAGCACTGAAAAATATTAGTATAGATATAGAAGCAAAAAAGGTTACAGCATTAATAGGACCTTCAGGGTGTGGTAAATCAACATTTTTAAGAACTTTAAATAGAATGAATGATTTAATTGAAGGAGTTAAAATAAATGGTCAAATATTAATAGATGGGAAGGATATATATAAGGATTATGAGGAAATAGACCTTAGAAAAAAGGTAGGAATGGTATTCCAAAAGCCTAATCCATTTCCTATGTCTATTTATGATAATATTGCTTATGGACCTAGAATACATGGAATAAAAGATAAAAGGACTTTGGACCAAATAGTTGAAAATAGTTTAAAGGGAGCAGCTCTTTTTGATGAAGTTAAGGATAGATTAAAAAAATCAGCAATAGGACTTTCTGGTGGTCAGCAACAAAGACTATGTATAGCTAGAACTATAGCTGTTTCACCTGAAATAATATTAATGGATGAACCTACATCAGCATTAGATCCCATTTCTACTAATAAAATGGAAGAGCTTATGGTTGAATTAAAAAAACAATATACAGTTGTAATTGTTACTCATAATATGCAACAAGCAGGTAGAATTGCTGATAAGACTGCATTTTTCTTATCTGGAGAAGTTGTTGAATATGGAAATACAGAAGACATATTTTACAGACCAAGAGATAAGAGAACAGAAGATTATATAACAGGAAGATTTGGATAAAATTAAATTTTTAAAAATAAAATATATCATAATCAAAAAATAGTTAAGAATTAATAATTTAAAATTAAAATCAGGGAGTGAGATTATGACAAGAAATCTTTTAGAAAAGAGAATGCAGCTTTTAACTTCAGAACTTGCTGAAATGGGAAGCCTTGTTGAAAAACAATTATATAACAGTATAGAAGCTTTCAAAAATAAAGATATGGTTTTGGCTAAAAAGGTAATTGAAAATGATGATGAAGTAGATGAATTAAATAAAAAAATTGAAGAGCAGTGCTTAAAATTTATGGCAATGGAATCACCAGTAGCAACTGATTTAAGAAAGATATTTACAACTTCTAAGATAGTTACAGATTTAGAGAGAATGGCTGATTATGCAGTTGATATTTGTAAAGTTGCTCAAAGGGTTGAATTAGATATTTTAGGTGAAGAGTGTGAACCAGTTTGGCAAATGGTAGATATTTTAAGGAAGATGATAAAAAGATCATTAGAAGCATTTGTTACAGGTAATGTAAAAGAAGCTTATGAAATTTGCAAGATGGATGATGAAGTAGATATTTTATATAGAGGATTATTTAATGATATTTTAAAGAATATGGCAAAGAATGAAACTATTATTAATAAGGGAGCACAAATATTATTTGCATCTAAATATCTTGAAAGAGTTGGGGATCATGTTACTAATATATGCGAATGGATAATTTTTTCTTCAAAAGGTGATTATGTAGATTTAAATGAGTAATAATAAAGAATATAGGGTATACCTTATATTCTTTTTTGTTAGTTGACAAAAAAAGAATTATTGGGGTAATATATCATAGAGATGATAGGTAATTATAGGAGTGACATTATGAAAAATGTAATAACAAGTGTAATGCCTGATAGTATTGCTGAGGAAGTCGGCATTGAAGAAAATGATATTTTATTATCAGTAAATGGTGAAAAGATAGTTGATATTATAGACTACAGGTTTTTAACTAATGATGAAGAAATAGTTTTAGAGATACAAAAGCCAAATGGAGAAGTGTGGGACTACGAAATTGAAAAAGAATATGGCGAAGAGTTAGGCCTAGAATTTGGTGGCGGTATCATGGATAAAGCAAAAAGATGCAGTAATAAATGTATGTTTTGCTTTATAGATCAAAATCCAAGAGGGATGAGAGAAAGTTTATATTTTAAAGATGATGATTCACGTCTTTCTTTTTTACAAGGTAATTTTGTTACGTTAACAAACATGAAAGAAGAAGATATAGATAGAATTATTAGATATAGAATAAGTCCTATAAATATTTCAGTTCATACAACAAATCCAGAGTTAAGAGTAAAAATGCTTGGCAATAGATTTGCAGGTACTGTTTATAATAGAATAAAGAGATTAGCAGAAGCAGGAATTGAAATGCACTGTCAAATAGTTCTTATACCAGAAGTAAATAATGGTGAAGAGCTTAAAAGGACTATTACTGAGTTATATGAATTATATCCAGCAGTAGCAAATATTGCGGTAGTTCCAATAGGAGTTACTAAATATAGAGATGGATTAGTTCAAGTAAAAACATTTACTAATGAAACTGCAAGAAAAGAATTAGAAATGGTTATGGAATTTCAAAAAAGATTTATGAAAGAAATTAATGACCCATTTGTAAGATTTTCAGATGAGTTTTATTTAGTTGCAGGTATAGATGTTCCAGAAGAAAGTTTTTATAATGGATATGAACAAATAGAAGATGGAATTGGAATGATTAGATGTTTCAGGGAAGCTATAAATTATACTGCTCAAGATTTAAATAAAAATATAAAAGGAACTTTTTCTGTACCAACTGGAACCCTTGCATTTAATGAAGTAAGAAGTGGAATGAAAAAGTTAATGGAAGTTAATCCTAATATTAAAATAGATACATATAAAATAGTTAATAATTTCTTTGGGGAAACAATAACAGTTGCAGGACTTCTTACTGGAACTGATATTATTGGACAATTAAAGGGGAAAATTAATAGTGAATACTTAATTATGCCTAATAATATGTTTAGAAAAGGTTATGAACTAGGTCCAGCTGAGTATATTATGTTAGATGATACTAAGATTGAGGACATAGAAAAAGAATTAGGGGTTAAGGTGCTTGTATGTGATCACACAGGTGAAGATATAGTAAGCATAATAAATGATGTATGTCAGGAGGAACAAGAATAATGGCAAAACCAATAGTTGCTATAGTTGGAAGACCGAATGTAGGTAAATCTACATTATTTAATAAACTAGCAGGAAAAAGAATTTCAATAGTTCAAGATACACCAGGTGTAACAAGAGATAGAGTATATGCGGAAGCTGAATGGCTTAATCATACTTTTACAATGATTGATACTGGAGGTATAGAACCAGAAAACCAAGATATAATAGTTAAGCAAATGAGAAGACAAGCGAACATTGCTATAGAAACAGCGGATGTTATAATGTTTGTAGTTGATGGTAAAGAAGGCTTAACAGCAGCTGATAATGAAGTTGCAACAATGCTTAGAAAATCTAAGAAACCAGTAGTTTTAGTTGTTAATAAAATTGATAACTTAAAAGATGAAGAAAATGCATGGGAATTTTATAATTTAGGTATTGGTGATCCAGTAGCTATATCAGCAGGCCAAGGTAAAGGTCTTGGAGATATGCTTGATATGGTTGTTTCACATTTTGATTCAATTGCTTCAATAGAAGAGGAAGAAGAAGATATAAAAATAGCTATGATAGGTAAACCTAATGTAGGTAAGTCTTCATTAATAAATAGATTATTAGGTGAAGAAAGATTAATTGTATCAGATATAGCTGGAACTACAAGAGATGCTATAGATAGTAAAATTGAAAGTGAATTTGGTAAGTTTACATTAATAGATACAGCTGGTCTTAGAAGAAAAAGTAAAGTTAAAGAAGAAATAGAAAGATATTCTGTTATAAGAACTCTTGCTGCTGTAGAAAGAGCAGATGTTTGTATCTTAATGATAGATGCAACAGAAGGTGTTACAGAGCAAGATGAAAAAATAATAGGATTTGCACATGAATTAAACAAGGCTATAATGGTTATAGTTAATAAATGGGATCTTATTGAAAAAGATGATAAAACAATGGAAAACTATAAAAAAGATTTACAAAGTAAGCTTAAGTTTATAAAATATGCTAAATTCTTATTTATATCAGCATTAACTGGTCAAAGAGCACATAAGGTGTTAGAAGTTGCTAGAGAATGTTATGATAATTATGATAAGAGAATTGGTACTGGTGTATTAAATGAAGTTATTAATAAGGCTGTATTAATGAAAGAGCCACCAGTAGTTGCATTAAAGAGACTAAAAATATATTATGCAACACAAGTAGCTACAAAACCACCAAAGTTTGTGTTCTTTGTTAATGATTCAAGTTGTAGACATTTCTCTTATGAAAGATATTTAGAAAATCAATTAAGAGATAATTTTGATTTCAGTGGAACTGGAATACAAATAGAATATAGGGAGAGAAAGGATAGTTAATTTATGAGTAAGGTAGCTTTTTTAGGCGGAGGAAGTTTTGGGATTGCTTTAGCAATTTTATTAGCAAACAAAGGAAATGTTATATCAGTATATGATAGAAATAGTAATGTTGTAGAGGATATTAATGTTAATAGAAGAAATGATAAATTTATTAAAGGATTAAATGTGCCTAAAAATGTTACGGCCTATAATAGCTTAGAGGAGGCTATACCTAATTCTGATTATGTGGTATTAGCTGTTCCTTCTCATGTAATTAGAAGTGCTGCAAGAAGTATTAAGGGACTTGTAAAAGAAAGTGTACCTGTTATATGTATTGCAAAAGGCATTGAAGAAGGTACTAATAAAACATTAGTTGAAGTTATTGAAGAAGAAATTAATAATCCAGTAGTAATTTTATCAGGTCCAAGTCATGCAGAAGAAGTAGCATTTGATATTCCAACAACAGTGCTTACATCTTCAAATAATATGAAGATAGCTGAAGAAGTTCAAGACCTTTTTATGACTAAAACATTTAGAGTTTATACTAATGATGATTTAATTGGTGTTGAAGTTGGAGGGGCTGTAAAAAATATTATAGCATTAGCAGCTGGAGTATGTGATGGATTAGGATATGGAGATAATACAAAGGCAGCTCTTATGACTAGGGGAATGGCTGAGATAGTTAGAATAGGAACTAAGCTTGGCGGAAGAGTTGAAACTTTCCTAGGCCTTACTGGAATGGGTGATTTGATAGTAACTTGTACTAGCATGCATTCTAGAAATAGAAAAGCAGGATACTTAATAGGTAAAGGTAAGAGTAGGGAAGAAGCTGTTGAAGAAGTTGGAATGATTGTTGAAGGAATCAAGGCATGTAATGCATTTTATAATTTAAAAGAAAAATTAAATGTTGAAATGCCAATAACGGATGCATTATACAAAGTTCTTTTTGAGGGTAGTGATCCAAGAGAAATGGTAAGTAAACTACTGCAAAGAGATAAAAAATCAGAAAATTACTAATTATATAATGAAAATGTTATTTAATTTAAAGTAATATTTATGTTAAATAATTTTAAAAACTGATTTTTGTGTTAAACAAGAATCAGTTTTTTTATTATGTAAAAAATTATATAATACATCATATTTATTTTTATGAGTACATATTTTAAATTGTAAGAAAAATACATGAAATGTAATTGTTTAATAGTGAATAAAAATATAAATTTTTATTATATTTAATAAAATAAAAAAAATAGTATACTTTTTTTTGCTATGGAATATATTATAGTGTTAAAAATAAATAGGAGGGTGTACTTATGGGCGATTTCAATATATATAAGGATATTGCAGAAAGGACTCAGGGAGACATATACTTAGGTGTTGTTGGACCAGTTAGAACTGGAAAATCTACATTTATTAAAAAATTTATGGATCTTATGGTTATACCAAAGATTGATAATGCTTATAAGAAAGAAAGAGCTAAAGATGAATTGCCACAAAGCAGTTCAGGAAAAACTATTCATACTACAGAGCCCAAATTTGTTCCAAATGAAGCTGTGGAAATTACAATTGATGAAGATATAAAGTTAAAGGTTAGATTAGTAGATTGTGTGGGGTATATTGTTAAGGGAGCTTTAGGATATTTAGAAGATGAAGAGCCTAAGATGGTTAACACTCCATGGTATGAATATGAAATACCATTTGAAGATGCTGCAGAAATTGGAACAAGAAAAGTTATTACTGATCATTCAACTGTAGGTCTTGTTGTTACTACTGATGGAAGTATAACAGGAATAGATAGAGAAGAATACGTTGAAGCTGAAGAAAGGGTTGTAGAAGAGCTTAAATCTATTAATAAACCCTTTATAGTTGTACTTAATACAAAGAACATAAACTCTCCAGAAACAGATTCATTAAAAGATGAGCTTGAAAAGAAATATGATGTTGAAGTTCAAGTTATGGATGTTTATAATATGACAGAAAAAGATATTGAAAAACTATTTAAACATGTACTTAAAGAATTCCCTGTTAAGGAAATAAATATAGATATGCCAACATGGGTAGAAAATTTAGAGCCAGAACATTGGCTAAAGAAAGAATATTTTAAAATAATTAAGGGAATGTGTGAAAGTGTAGATAAAATTAGGGACATAAAACCAGCATTTTATGATGCAAAACAAAATGAAAATTTAAGTGCATCAGATTTAACTCAAATAAAACTTGGTGAAGGAACTGCAAATATATTATTAAAACCAAGTGAAAACATTTTTTATAAAATACTTAGTGAAAATTGTGGTGTTGAAATAGAAGATGAAAGTGAATTAATTGCTCTTGTAAAAGATTTAAATGTTGCAAAAGTAGAATATGATAAAATTAAGGATGCATTAGTTGATGTAAAAGAAACAGGATATGGATTAGTGGCACCTCAATTAAGCGAAATGAAATTTGAAGAGCCAGAAATTGTTAAGCAAGGCACTAAATTTGGTGTTAAGCTAAAGGCAAGTGCACCATCTCTTCATTTTATTAAAGCTGATATTAAAACTGAAATAAGTCCTATAATGGGTTCTGAAAAAGAAAGTGAAGAACTTGTTACAGCTCTTATGGAACAATATGAAAAGGACCCAGCATCTTTATGGCAAAGTAATATGTTTGGAAAATCTTTAGAGGTATTAGTTAAGGAAGGACTACAAAATAAGTTATATAAGATGCCAGAAGATGTGCAAGTTAAAATTCAAAAAACACTTCAAAAAATCATTAATGAAGGTAATGGTGGATTGATTTGTATAATACTATAACATAGATATAGTCTGCTACTAAATAGTTTATTTAGTAGCAGACTATTTTATAAGTACGGATATAAAATATTAAGCAATGTTAAATTGAAAAAAGTATATTATTTTTGGTACAAACTCCTATGTAATTAGAATATAATATAATAAGCAGATAGTATTATGCTTAATATATTATAGTGAAGAGGGATAGTATGGAGAGCAGATTTTGTACCTATAAAAGAGTAGGATATTTAAGAGAAAGGGTTGCTTATGAATTAGGTATAGAGTTTACTGGTGTAATTTATGCCTCGCCAGGCGTGCTAAAACATATAATAAAAAGACATGGAAGACAGTTTGACAAAAGGACTAGAACAGGAATTTTAGAATGGATGAAAAAGATTCTAGATGATCCTGATTATATTGGAATTTATAAAAATGATGAGGGACAGACTGCTATAGAATTTATTAAAAAAGCTTATACTAATTTGCTTTTAGGAGTTGAAGTAGATGAAGAAAAACAATATATTTATGTAACTACTATGTATCCTATAACTGATAGGAAAATAGAAAATAGAATTTATAGTGGAAAATTAATTAATATTAAAAAAAATAAATAAAATATTTGCTATAAATAAAATTCAAATATATAATATGAAATTAAGTATATAGGATTTTTGAGGTGAGAAAAGGCTCCTCATGCGCTGGAACTATTCAGTAAACAGAGATGCAGGAAATGTCGCCCTGCCATAAATCCTGGAACATGGTTAGAAGTAACAAGTGATAAGTGACAAGTTTAGGAAAAATATAATTTATTGGGGCTGTCGCACTAAAACTTTTATACACAATATATTGTTTTTTATTTATTCTTAATGCGACATCCCCGTACCTAAACTTGTCACTTGTAACTTCAAATTAAAAGAGAGATTATATTTTGGAGGATAAAATGAAGAAAATAGCGGTAATTTTTAATGGTGGAACAATATCTATGAAGGTTGATGAAAGAATTAAGGCAGCTGTTCCAAGTTTAACTGGTGAAGAGATAATGTCTATGGTAACTGGAATAGAAGAATATGCAGAAATTGAATCTTATAGTTTTTCAAGTATGCCATCACCACATATGACTTTTAAAACAATGTTAGAATTAAGTGAGTTTTCAAAAGAATTATTAAATAGAGAAGATATTGATGGTGTTGTAATTACTCATGGAACAGATACTTTAGAAGAAACAGCATATCTTTTAGACTTAACAATAAATAGTGATAAGCCTGTTGTAATTACAGGTGCAATGAGAAGTGGCTCAGAACTTGGTTATGATGGACCTTCAAATTTAGCAGCTTCAATTTGTACAGCAATTTCTGATGATGCAAAGGGAAGAGGAGTGCTTGTATGCTTTAATGGTGAATTAAATTCAGCTGCAGAAGTAACAAAAGCAAATTCTATGGCATTAAATGCATTCATAACTCCTAATTTTGGACCAATAGGAATTGTTGACAATAATAAAGTAATGTTTTATAGAGATGCAAAGAAAACAGAAACATATGATGCAAAAGAAATTAATAAAGATGTTTTATTAATTAAATGTGTAGCTGATATGGACTCTACATTAATTGACTTTGCAATTGAAAAAGGATTTGGTGGAATAGTTATTGAAGCTTTAGGAAGAGGAAATGTACCTCCAAGAATGGTTGAAGGAATAAAAAGAGCATTAGATAATAAAATGCCTATAGTTGTAGTATCTAGATGTTTTGAAGGTAGAGTACACGAATCATATGGATATGAAGGTGGAGGAAAAATGCTTAAGGATTTAGGGGTTATCTTTGGTGATACATTACCTGGACAAAAGGCTAGAGTTAAACTTTCATTAGCTATAAACAGCAACATAAGTTATGATGAAATAAAAAATCAATTTTAAAAATAGAGTTAGGTTTTCGAGGGCACTGAAAAACATTAAGTTTTTCAGTGCCCTCGGTTTTCTAGCTCTATTTTTTATTAAAAATAAAACTGTAAACAAATTGTTAATAAAATGTTGACAGAAAACCTTATAAAGATATAAACTAAGTTTATTGTTTAAAAAGTAATAAATTTTTATATATAAGAAGAAAGTGGCAGGAGAAATAGTATGATAAGGAGCATGACTAGCTTTGGAAGAAGCAACAGTGAAGAAGGTAAAAAAAGAGTATTTACTGTTGAAATGAAAAGTGTAAATAGCAGATATTTAGATGTAAATATTAGAATGCCTAAAAGTATAATTTCTTTAGAGGAAGAAATTAGAAAAATGATTAGTAATTCTCTTAATAGAGGAAAAGTTGATGTCTTTATTAATATAAAGAATTATAATGAAGGTGCTGGAGTACCTAAGGTTGATATTAAATTAGCACAAGGATATTTACAATGTCTTAAAGAAATTGAAGAAAAATTAAATATCAAAAATGATATATCTGTAATGCAAATAGCAAGATTTCCAGAAGTAATCACTATGATTGAAGAAGAAGACAAAATAGATGAAATATGGGAAGAATTAAAACCTTTAATAAGTTCATCATTAGATATGATGATTAACATGAGAGAAGTTGAAGGTGAAAAATTAAAAGAAGATATATTAATTAAAATAAATCAAATTGAAGATTTAGTATCTAAGGTAGAAGAATTTGCAGATAGCATTCCTAAGGTATTTAAGCAAAAGCTTGAAGAAAGATTAAAAGATTTATTAGGAAATGTTGAAGTAGATGAAAATAGAATTGCTACTGAAGTTTGTATATTAGCAGATAAAGCAACTGTTGATGAAGAAATAATAAGACTAAACAGTCATATTAATCAAGTGAGAGAAACATTAAAATTAAATGAACCTATTGGAAGAAAACTTGATTTTATAGTTCAAGAAATGAATAGAGAAACAAATACAATTGGTTCAAAATCTAGTGATATCAAAATGACTAATATAGTTATTGATATAAAAAATATACTTGAAAAAATTAGAGAACAAGTTCAAAACATAGAATAATAGGAGGAAAAGCATGGGAATAAAATTAATTAATATTGGTTTTGGTAATATTGTATCAGCTAACAGATTAGTTGCTATAGTTAGTCCAGAATCAGCACCAATTAAGAGAATAATCCAAGAAGCTAGAGATAGAGGAATGCTTATTGATGCTACTTATGGAAGAAGAACTAGAGCTGTTATAATTACTGATAGTGATCATGTTATATTATCAGCAGTGCAACCAGAAACTGTTGCACATAGATTAGTAGACAAAGATGAAGCTGCAGACGAGGTTGATGAATAATGCATAATAGAGGACTATTAATAGTTATTTCTGGCCCATCAGGTGCTGGAAAGGGAACAATTTGTAAGGCGCTTTTAGAAAAGATAGATGATTTATTTATTTCTGTTTCAGCAACTACAAGAAGTCCGAGAGAAGGTGAAGTTGATGGTGTTAATTATCACTTCCTTACTAAAGAAGACTTTATATCAAAAGTAGAAAGAAATGACTTTTTAGAATATGCAGAAGTACATGGTAACATGTATGGTACGCCAAAATTCAAAGTTGAAGAAATGTTAGAACAAGGTAAAAATGTAATATTAGAAATAGATATTCAAGGTGCATTAAAGGTTAAGGAAAACTTTAGTGAAGGAGTATTTATTTTTATACTTCCTCCATCTATGGAAGAATTAAAACAAAGAATAATAAAAAGAGGAAGCGAAACGCAAGAATCATTAATGACAAGATTTAAAAATGCATATCAAGAAATAAACTATGTTTCTAAGTATAACTATGCAGTAGTTAATGATGAAGTTGATACGGCAGTTGAAAAAATAGAGGGTATAATTGTCGCAGAAAAGTGTAGAGTAGATAGAATAAAAGATACAATATTAGATTCTAAGGAGGGCGTAATTCATGAACAACTCTATGATTAATCCATCAGTGGTAGATTTATTAAAAAAGGTAGAAGACAGATATTCACTAGTAATAGTTACATCAAGAAGAGCAAGACAAATAATAGATGGTGCTGTACCATTAACAACAGTTCCTTCAAATAAACCATTAACAATAGCAATAAACGAAGTTAATGAAGGAAAAATTTCTTATTGTAAAAACAATGAAGGAACAAAATAGTTATGAGTAAATGTGTTGTTATTGGCGTTACTGGAGGTATTGCAGTATATAAGGCATTAGATGTAATTAGTGCTTTAAGAAAAAAAGATATTGAAGTTCATGTTATAATGACTGAAAGTGCATCAAAATTTGTAAATCCACTAACATTTCAATCAATAAGTCAAAATATGGTTGTAACAGACATGTTTGCAGAGCCAAAGGCTTGGGAAATTCAGCATATTTCATTAGCTCAAAAAGCTGATTTAATGCTTATAGCACCTGCAACAGCAAATGTTATAGGTAAAATTTCAAATGGAATTGCAGATGATATGTTATCTACAACTGTAATGGCAACTAAAGCTAAAGTACTTATAGCACCTGCTATGAATACAAATATGTATCAAAACCCAATAGTTCAAAACAATATTTCAAAATTAAAAGATTTTGGATATAAATTTATTGAACCAGCTAGTGGAAGATTAGCGTGTGGTGATATAGGTATAGGTAAATTAGCGGATGTAAATACAATTGTTGAAAGAGTTATAGAAGAACTTGAAGATAAAGAGCAAGATTTGTTAGGAAAAAAAGTACTAGTTAGTGCTGGACCTACTATTGCACCTATTGACCCAGTAAGATATATAACTAATAGATCAACTGGTAAAATGGGATATGCTATTGCAAAAGAAGCAAGAGATAGAGGGGCAGAAGTAATTTTAGTTTCAGGTCCTACAAATTTAGAACCACCTAAAAACGTAAAAATAATTAACATAAAAACTAATGAAGAAATGAAAAAAGAAATTTTACAAAATTTTAAATGGGCAGATATAGTAATAAAGTCAGCTGCAGTTGCTGATTATAAGCCAAAGGAATATAGTAAAGAAAAGATTAAAAAAGGTGAAGGTGACCTTAATATTTGTTTAACTAGAGATAATGATATATTAAAATTTCTAGGAGAAATTAAAACTCACCAAGTTTTAGTTGGATTTGCTGCTGAAAGTGATAATGTACTTGAAAATGCAGAAAGAAAACTAAAAAATAAGAACTTAGATTTTATAGTAGCAAATGATATTACATCTTCTGATACTGGATTTGGAAGTGAAGACAATAAAGTAGTTATTTTATCTAAAAATAATGAAAAGCTTGAACTAGAAAAAATGAGTAAAAAGAAAGTTGCAAGTAATATATTTGATATGATTTTAGAAAAGCGCTAATTGCGCTTTTCTTTATATACAATATATATTTTAAAGGTTAAAATATATAGAAACTGAAAGTAAGAAGGTGATAATTTGAAGTTATATGCTGAAGTTATTATAAATTCTGAAGCATTAGAAATAGATAGACCTTTTACATATAAAGTTCCAGAAGAATTCAATAATGAAATTAAAATAGGCCAAATAGTAAAAGTTCCCTTTGGAAAAGGAAATAAAACATCTGAAGGGTTTATATTAAATTTGAAGAATGATGATAATATAAAGTTCAAAACTAAAAATATAGCAGCTATTTTAGTAAAAGATCCAGTTATTGATGAAGATGATATTAATCTTATTGAATTTTTAAGAGAAAAAACATTGTGTAAGTATATTGATGCTTTTAGGCTTCTTATTCCAGTTGGAATAATGAAGGGAGCTAAAGCTAAGAAAAAAAAGGTTATAGTTTTAAAAAATGAAGATTTAAGTAATATAAAAAATCCTGATGGATATAAAAAAATTGTTGAGTTTTTTAAGACGAATTCGGGAAAATATACTAAAAGTGAACTTATTAATGAGCATTCAATTTCTCAATATAAATTAAATAAATTAATAGAAAATGAAGTTTTATCAATAGAAGAAGAAAGCGTATTTAGATATAATGATAGAGTTTATAATAAGGATAGTGCTAAGACATTAACAATAGAACAAGAAAATATTATAAGAGAATATATTAACTCTGATGATAAAATGTTTTTGCTTAAGGGAGTTACAGGATCAGGTAAAACAGAAGTTTATATGAAGCTTGTTGAAAGAGTATTATTAGAAGGGAAATCAGCTATTATATTAGTTCCAGAAATTGCTTTAACACCACAAATGATTGAAAGGTTTAAAGGAAGATTTGGTGTAAATGTTGCTTTATTTCACAGTAAATTATCTGATGGTGAAAGATTTGATGAATGGTTTAGAGTAAAGGAAGGAAAGGCAAAAGTTATAGTAGGAGCTAGAAGTGCAATATTTCTTCCTGAAAAAAATTTAGGCTTAATAATTATTGATGAAGAGCATGAAAATACTTATAAATCTGAACAAAATCCTAAATATCAAACAAAGGAAGTAGCAGAATATTTAAGTGAGTTAAAAGGATGTAAAGTTATTTTAGGCTCAGCTACACCGTCAATAGAAACTTATTATAGAGCTTTAACTGGGGAAATGAAGCTTTTAGAGCTAAATTCAAGGGTAGATAATAAAGCTATGCCACCAATGAAGGTTATTGATATGAGAAATGAACTTAAAGGTGGTAATAAATCATTATTTAGTAGAGAATTATTTATTGCAATACAAGAAAGACTAAAAAGAAAAGAACAAATTATTTTGTTTTTAAATAGAAGGGGATTTTCAACTTTTGTTTCATGTAGAAGCTGTGGATATGTATTTAAGTGTGATGAATGTGATATTTCAATGACTTATCATAAAAATGGATTATTAATATGTCATTATTGTGGTAAAACAAAAAGGGAACCAAGAGAATGTCCTAAATGTCATAGTAAATATGTAAAATTCTTTGGTGCTGGTACTCAAAGAGTTGAAGAAGAAGTTAAAAAATATTTTAATAATGTACGGATATTAAGAATGGATGTAGATACAACAAGAGATAAGCATTCATATGAAAGGATTTATAATACTTTTAAAAATGGTGAAGCAGATATTTTAATAGGTACACAAATGGTTTCTAAAGGGCTTGATTTTAAAAATGTTACTTTGGTTGGTATTTTAGCTGCAGATATGTCTATTAATATTCCAGATTATAGGGCAGCAGAAAGAACTTTTCAAATAATAACTCAAGTAGCAGGAAGAGCAGGAAGAGGAGATAAGCAAGGAGAAGTTTTAATTCAAACTTATACACCACAACATTATAGCTTGCAATATGCTGTTAATTATGATTATGAAGGTTTTTATGAAAAGGAATTTACAGTAAGGGCTATGATGAAGTATCCACCTTTTGGAAAATTACTTTTAATAAATGGAACATCAAAAAAAGAAGAGTTATTAAAGAATTTTATGCACAAAATAACAATGATGATTAAACCCTTAGTTGAAAGTTGCTTAGATATTGAAATTTTAGGGCCAATTCCCTGTATGATTTCTAAATTAAAGGAAAATTATAGATGGCAAATTGTTATAAAAGGTGAATTTGATTCATATTTTTCAAAAAATATTAAGGAAATACTTTATGATGAGAACAAGAACGTATATAATGATATACGAATAAGTATGGATATTAATCCAAATAATTTATTCTAGGAGGGCATAAAAATGGCAATAAGAAATATTAGAACTATTGGTGACGATGTTTTAAGAAAAAAATGTAAAGAGGTAGTTGAAATAACAAATAGAGAACTTACTCTAATTGAAGATATGGTAGACACTATGTTTGAAGCTAACGGGGTTGGATTAGCAGCGCCACAAGTTGGTGTATTAAAGAGAATATTTGTTATAGATATTGGTGATGAAAATGGAACTATGGTATTCATAAATCCAGAAATTTTAGAAACTAAAGGAACTCAATGTGATGAAGAGGGCTGCTTAAGTATACCTGGAGAATCAAACCCAGTAGAAAGACCTAATTATGTTAAGGTAAAAGCATTTAATGAAAAAGGTGAAGAATTTATCTTAGAAGGTGAAGAATTATTAGCAAGAGCTATTCTTCATGAAAATGATCACTTAAATGGTGTATTATATGTTGACCATGTAAAGTAGGAGGAAGGTTAATGAAAATAGTATTTATGGGAACTCCAGATTTTGCAGTTCCATCATTAGAAGCTTTAATTGATAAATTTGGAGTTGAAGCTGTATTTACTCAACCAGATAGACCTAGAGGAAGAGGAAAGAAAATGGTATTTTCTCCAGTTAAAGAAATTGCTGTAAAACATGATATTAAAGTTTTTCAACCTGAAAAGTTAAAGGATGATATAGAAGCTGTAGAGTATTTAAAAGAACTTAAGCCAGATTTTATAATTGTAGTAGCTTTTGGTCAAATATTAACTAAAGAAGTGCTAGATATACCTAAGTATGGATGTATAAATTTACATGCATCATTATTACCAATGTATAGAGGTGCAGCACCTTTAAATTGGGTTATAATTAATGGTGAAGAGAAAACTGGAAATACAACAATGCTTATGGATGTTGGATTAGATACTGGTGATATGTTATTAAAAGATGAAGTTGAAATAACTAAGAATATGACTTCTGGTGAATTACATGACATATTAATGAACAGAGGTGGAGAACTTTTAATTAAAACAATTGAAGGTTTAGCAGAAGGTTCAATTACTCCAGAAAAACAAGAAGGGGAAACTTGTTATGCAAAAATGCTTTCTAAAGAAACTGGAAAGATAAATTGGAATAATTCTGCACAAGATATTCATAATTTAATTAGGGGGCTTAATCCAAGACCTATTGCTCACACTACCTATAAAGAGGAGCCTATGAAGATATACGAATCAGAAGTATTATTACAAAGTAGTAATAAGGAGCCAGGTGTTATAATAGAAGTGAATAAGAAAGGGATGAAAGTTAGCACAGGAAATGGTATATTATTAGTTAAGAAAATACAATTTCCAAATGGAAAGCCTTTAACTATTGAACAATATATAAATGGTAAAGAAATTGAGGTAGGGTGTAAGTTAATATAATATGAAAGGAGAGGGGATATATGTTTTATCCAGGACTTTATTTTGACAAAACTATGCTTTTGTTAGTTCCAGCAATGATAATTGCTTTTTGGGCTCAAACAAAAGTTAGCAGTACTTATAAAAGATATAAGAATGTAAGAATAGCAAATGGATATACTGGTGAAAATATAGCGAGAATGATACTCGATGCTCAAGGATTATATGATATTCCTGTTGTTGAAGTAAGAGGTGAATTAACTGATCATTATGATCCAGTAAGCAGACAGGTTAGATTATCTACAGAGGTTTTTCACAGAGCAAGTATTGCATCAGCAGGAGTTGCTGCACATGAAGTTGGGCATGCAATTCAACATGCACAAAACTATAAACCTTTAGTGTTAAGAACTTCTATAGCAAGAGCTGTTAATTTTAGCAGTCAAGCATCTATAATAATTTTTATGTTAGGTTTATTATTTAGTATTCCTGCATTAACAAACATTGGAATTATATTTTTCAGTGTAGCAGTATTTTATCAAATTGTTACATTACCAGTTGAGTTTAATGCTTCTAGAAGAGCTTTAAACATATTAGAAAATAGAAATATTTTATATGGTGATGAAATTAAGGGAGCTAAAAATGTTTTAAGTGCAGCAGCTATGACTTATGTAGCAGCAGCATTAATGTCAATATCACAATTAATAAGATTAATTGCAATTAGCAATAGAAATAACGATTAAGAGGTAACGTATGAATAGTAGAGAAGTAGCATTAAATATAATTAACAGAGTACTAATAGAAGGAGCTTATTCAAATTTAGTTTTATCAAATGAATTAAATGAAAGTGATTTAAACGAAAAAGATAGAGCTTTAGTAACAGAACTTGTTTATGGAACTATAAGAAGAAAAAAGACATTAGATATGATAATTTCAAATTATATTAAAGATATATCATTAATGGATGAAAAAGTATTAAATATATTAAGAATGGCAATTTATCAAATGCATTTCTTAGATAAGGTTCCAGAGTTTGCAGCATGCAATGAAGCTGTTGAATTAGCAAAACAAATTTCAGTTCAAGATTCTAAATTAGTAAATGGAATATTAAGAAGCTATACTAAAAACCCTGATGATATGGATGTTAAAGATAAGATAGATAGATTAGTATATCAATATTCTTATGAACCATGGTTTATAAGAATGATTTATAAGCAATATGGTGAAGAAAATGGAAGAAAGATATTAGTAGGATTAAATTCTACACCTAAAGTAACAGTAAGAGTTAATACTTGTAAAGCTGATTATGATGAAGTATATGAAAGACTTGAAGAAATGGGATATGATATAGAAGAAGGATATGCTTGTCCAGAAGCTATAATAATAAAGGGTGGAAGTTCAATTGAAAGTAATGAATTATTCAAAGAAGGATTAATAACAGTTCAAGATGAAAGTGCTATGATTGTAACACCACTTTTAGATGTAAAAGTAGGAGATATTGTATTAGATTTATGTGCTGCTCCAGGTGGAAAAACAACTCATATAGCAGAGCTTTTAAATGGTGAAGGAAAAGTATACTCTTTTGATTTACATGAAAATAAATTATCTTTAATAAATGAAAATTTAGAAAGATTAGGATTAAAGGATGTTGAAGTAGAAGCTATGGATGCAACTAAACTAAATCCTAAATATGTTTCATTTGCAGATAAAGTATTAATAGATGTTCCTTGTTCAGGACTTGGAATTATAAGAAAGAAACCAGAAATAAAGTGGAATAAATCAAGAAAATCACTTAAAGATTTAGTTCCAACTCAAAGAGAAATAATGGAAAATGCTTGGACTTATTTAAAGAGTGGTGGAACAATGCTATATTCTACTTGTACATTAAATGTTGAAGAAAACCAAGATAATATTGAATGGTTCTTAAACAATCATAAAGATGCAAAAGTTGAAAAGATATTCTTAGGAAATATGGATAACTTCATGTATAACAATGATGGTTCATTAACAATTTTGCCAAATGAATATATGGATGGTTTCTATGTTGCTAAGATAATCAAAAAATAGTAGGTGAAAAAATGTATAATATTTTAAATTTTACATTAGAAGAATTACAAGGTTGGATGAAAGAAAATAAAGAAAGTGCTTTTAGAGCAAAACAAGTTTTTTCTTGGATATACAAGGATGTTTGGAATTTTGATGATATGAAGAACATTCCAGGAACATTAAAGGAAAAACTAAAAGAAAGCTTTATTATAGATATTCCTAAAATTGTAGAAGTATATGAATCTAATGTAGATGATACAAAAAAATTATTATTGTCTATGCAAGATAATAACTTAATTGAATGTGTTCTTATGAAATATAAGCATGGAAATTCAATTTGTGTATCTACTCAAGTTGGTTGTAGAATGGGGTGTAAATTTTGCGCCTCAACAATTGGCGGAAGAATAAGAGATTTAAGTAGTGGAGAAATACTTGCTCAAATTATGGTAGCACAAAGGTATTTAGGAGAAAGAATTTCTAATGTTGTATTAATGGGAAGTGGAGAACCTTTAGATAATTTTGATAATGTAATAAAGTTTTTAAAATTAGTTAATGCAGAATATGGATTAAACATAGGACAAAGACATATTACTTTATCAACTTGTGGTATAGTACCTAAGATAATTGAATTAGCTGATTTAAATTTAAGTATTACACTTGCAATTTCATTACATGCATTTAGTGATGAAAAGAGAAGGGTTATAATGCCTATTGCAAATAAATATACTATAGCAGAGATATTAGATGCTTGTAAGTATTATATGAATAAAACTGGACGTAGAATTACATATGAATATTCTTTGGTATCAGGAGTAAATGATAGTAAAGAAGATGCAAGATCGCTATCAAAACTTTTAAAAGATATGAATGGTCATGTTAATTTAATTCCAGTAAATGAAATAAAGGAAAATACTTTAAAAAGACCATCTAAAAAAACTATAGAAGATTTCGAGGGAATATTAAAAGCTCATGGAATTGAAGCTACAGTTAGAAGAGAAATGGGTAGCGATATTAATGCTGCATGTGGTCAGCTTAGAAGAAGTTATTTAGAAACACAAAAATAAAGGGGAGAAGACAAATGGTGGGAATGAAGAGTGATGTAGGTATAGTTAGAACATTAAATGAAGACTATGCTGGATACAGTGAAGAAGCTAAATATAAATTATATGTTGTAGCAGATGGGATGGGAGGTCATAATGCTGGGGAAGTAGCTAGCAAAATGGCTGTGGAAGCCGTGAAGTCTTACGCAAAAGAAAATTATGACAATGAGGGAACAAATGTACTAGAAAATGCAATTGAATTTGCAAATTCTAAAATTTATAATAAAGCAATTGAAAGTAGTGAATATAAAGGTATGGGAACTACATTAGTTGCTGCATTAGTTAGTGATAATAATATATTTATTGCTAATGTTGGTGATAGTAGTTGTTTTGGAATTACAAATAATAGTATAGAAAAAATTACAAAGGATCACTCATTAGTTCAAGAATTAATTGATTCTGGTACAATTACAGAAGAAGAAGGTAGAAATCACCCAAAGAAAAATGTTATTACACGTGCATTAGGTACTAGCAACATAGTAAAGATTGATATATTTAAATATGATTTAAGTTCTTATGACAAATATTTATTGTGTACAGATGGATTATCAAATGAAGTATTAAAAGATGAAATGTTAGAAGAAATTAAAAGAGTTGATGATTATAATCATGCCTGTGACAAGTTAATTTTATTAGCAAAAAGTCGAGGGGGAAGAGATAATATTACGGTCTTGCTATTTGGAGGAGAGGTGTAAAAATGATCGGTGAAGTATTAGGAAATAGATATGAGCTGGTGGAAAAGATTGGCGAAGGTGGAATGGCTATAGTTTATAAGGCTAGAGATAATAAGTTAAGTAGATTAGTTGCTGTAAAAGTATTAAAAAAGGAATTTGCCAATAACAAGGATATATCAGATAAATTTAAAAAAGAAGCAACTGCAGTAGCAAATTTTTCTGATGCAAACATTGTGAATGTATTAGATGTTGGACATGAAGAAGAAGGAAATATTGATTACTTTGTTATGGAGTATGTTAATGGAAAAACGTTAAAAGAGTTAATTGTTGGTAGTGGAAAATTAAATTATACTACTGCAATAAGTATTGCAATTCAAATAGCAAAGGCATTAGAATGTGCACATAAAAATAATATAATTCATAGAGATGTAAAACCACAAAATATATTAGTTACTGAAAGTGGCTTAATTAAAGTAACTGATTTTGGAATAGCAAAAAGTTCAACTTCAGCAACTATTACCAATACAACTACAATAATGGGATCAGCTCATTATTTATCACCAGAACAAGCAAAAGGCTCTTTTGTAGATTTAAGAAGTGATATTTATTCTTTGGGGGTTGTTTTATATGAAATGGTAACAGGGGTTCTTCCTTTTGATGGAGAATCACCAGTTACAATTGCATTAAAGCATATTCAATCAGAGCCAATTGAACCTAAGAAACAAAACCAAGCTATACCTGATAGTTTAAATAATTTGATTATGAAGTGTATGAGCAAGGAGTGTATTAATAGATATCAAAATTGTAAAGAATTAATAGATGATTTGCAAAAAATAAAGGAAAATCCTAATGTATCAATTGGTACAGTTGAAAATTATGATGATGGAAAAACTATCATTATGGAACCAATAAGAGTTGAGGATTTTGTAAAAAATGAATCATCAAAGAACACTTCAGAAGAGTCAAAAAATAAAATTTATACAAGAGATGATTTTGAAAATGATTATGATGATGACGAAGATGATGAAGATGATGATATAGAAATATTTAAGAAAAGTAAGAAAGCTAATCAAAATAATAAAACTAATAAAAATAAGAAAAATAAAAATACTGCAATTATAATAGGCATATCTGCAATAGTATTAGCATTATTATTAGGAATTGGCTTTGCTTTGGGATCAGGATCATTTAGTGGTAGTAGTACTAGTAATAGCGAAAAGAATGTTACAATTCCAGATATTAAAGGCATGTTAGTTGATGATGCAACTAAGGAATTGGAAAAGTTAGGATTAAAATTAAAGATTTATGAAACTGTTGAAAGTGATAAAGCTGAAGGAACAATATTAGAAATGTCACCAGAAGCTAATAAAACTGCTAAAAAGGGTGATGTAATTAATGTTAAGGTAGCTGGAGCAAGTAAAAAGGTAACAGTACCTGATTTAAGAGATAGAGAAATAAATTATATAAAAGATTTCTTAACTCAAAAAGGATTAAATTATGAAATTACTGAAGAATATAGTGACAATGTTGAATCAGGATATTTAATAAGACAATATCCTGAAAAAGGAACAGATGTAGCAATAGGTTCAACAATACAATTAACTATAAGTAAGGGGCCTAAAGAAACTTATGTTTCTGTTTCAAATTATATAGGAACTAATGTTGATAAGGCTAAGGGTGAATTAGAAAGCCAAGGTTTAGTGGTATTGTTAGAAGAGCAAAAAACAGAAGATAAATCACAAGATGGAATGGTATTAAAACAAACTATTGAAGGTGGAACTAAGGTATCAAGTGGTTCAAGAATTACTCTTATTTATGGAAGATATACAGAAACTTCAATAGATGTTAGTAAGTATATTAGTGTTGGTATGACATTATCTGATGCAGTAAGTTCATTAGAAAGTGCTGGAATATCATATTCTATTTCAGGCGCATCACAAGATGTTGATATGAGTTCTTATGTTGTAAAAGGATTTAACAATAAGATTAAAAAAGGTGAAACTGTTAAAATTCAAGTTGAAAAAAAATCTTCAGTTGATAATAATGGTGGTAATAACAGTAATACTGGTAATGATGGTAATGATGGTAATAATGGTAATAATGGCAATGATGGCAATGATGATAAAGGTGATGACACTAATAAACCAGATAGCGGAGATAGTGGCTCAGGTAATGATAATAATAAAGATGAAAGTACAGCAGATAGAATAGGAATTGATACAAATAAAAATAATGATGTAAGTATAAACAACTAGTGTTAATAGATAATATGATGAAAAAGTGAGATTGCAATAATGTAATTTCACTTTTTTTTCATTTTATAAAATAAAATATTGCATTTATTTAATAATAGTGTTTATTATTATTAAGAAGAGTAAAATGTTTGGAGGTACTATGAAAGGAAAAATAATCAAAGGAATTGGTGGTTTTTATTATGTAAAAACTACTGATGGACTAATAGAGTGCAAAGCAAGAGGAAAGTTTAGACATAGAGATATGAAGCCTCTTGTTGGAGATGACGTAGAAATAGTAGTAGAGCATGGCAAAGGTGTTATTTGTGACATTCATGAAAGAAAAAGTGAACTTATCAGACCTACAGTTGCTAATGTAACACAAGCATTTGTTGTTTTTGCAATTAAAACTCCTGATATTAATTATGATTTATTAAACAGATTTTTAGTATTATGTGAACATAATAATATAAAAGCAATTGTATGTTTAAATAAAGTTGATTTAGTATCAGATGAAGAAAGAAAAATTGTTAAGGAAAAAATTAATTCAATTGGTTATGAAGTGTTGTTTATTAATGCAAAACAAGGTCTTGGTGTTGAAGCATTAAATGAAAAGTTAGAAGGGAATGTAACTGTGCTTTGTGGGCCATCAGGAGCTGGAAAATCAACACTTATAAACACCTTAACTGAAAAATATTACATGGAAACAGGGGAAGTTTCAGATAAATTAGGAAGAGGAAAACATACAACAAGACATAGTGAACTTATTGATGTACAAGATGGATACATAGTTGATACACCAGGTTTCTCAACATTGGAAGTTACTTTTATAGATAAGGATGATTTAAAATATTGCTTCCCAGAATTTGAAGAATACAATAATCAATGTAAGTTTAGGGGATGCTCACATTATAAGGAACCTAGTTGTGCAGTTAAAATGGCAGTAGAAGATGGTAAGATTAATAAAGTTAGATATGACTTTTATATAAGAACATTACAAGAAATAATGAATGGGAGGAAATACTAATGATTAAAATAGCACCATCAATATTATCAGCAGATTTTTCAAAATTAGGCGAAGAAGTAATAAAGCTTAATGATGCAGGAGCAGATTTTATTCATATAGATGTAATGGATGGAGAATTTGTACCAAATATAACATTTGGGATGCCTGTAATAAAAGCAATTAGAAATAAAACAAACAAGGTTTTTGATGTTCATTTAATGATTAATAATCCACAAAGATATATAGATGGATTTATTGATGCAGGAGCAGATATAATTACTTTACATTATGAAGCAGAAAAGCATTTAGACAGGGCTATACAATATATTAAATCAAAGGGAGTAAAGGCTGCAGTAGCATTGAATCCTGCAACTCCAGTTTGTGCATTAAAAAATATAATAGCTAATTTAGATATGGTTTTAATAATGTCTGTAAATCCAGGCTTTGGAGGACAAAGTTTTATACCATATTCTTTAGATAAAATTAAAGAAGTTAAAGAAATGGCGATTAAAGCAGGAAATGAAAATATATTAATTCAAGTAGACGGTGGTATAGGTAAGGATAATGTAAAAGATGTTATTGAAGCTGGAGCAAATGTAATTGTAGCAGGTTCTGCTATATTTAATGGCGGAGATATTGAAGAAAATATTAAATCATTAAGAGGGTAATAAATGAAATGTTTAATAATGTCTGGAGGAGAAAAGCCAAAAGATGAAGTTATAAGAAAGTATGCAAGTTCTTGTGAACTAATAATAGGAGTAGATAAAGGTTGCAATTATCTTTATGATTTAAATATAACTCCTCAATACATAGTTGGTGATTTTGATTCCTCTAAGGCTGAAGTAATAAAAAAATTAGAGAATCTTGGATCAGTAAAATATAAGTATAATTGCGAAAAAGATTTTACTGATTCAGAAGAAGCTTTTGAATTAGCAATATCAAAAAAAGCAAGTGAAATTTATTTTTTAGGGTCTACAGGGAAAAGATTAGATCATACATTAGGTAATTTAGGATTATTATTAAATGCTTTAAATAAGGGTGTTAGAGCGCAAATAATAGATGATAGAAATAAGGTTTTTTTAGTGAATTCAAATTTTAAAATTTATAGTGATAATGAATATAAATATATATCATTTTTAGCATATAATGAAGAAATTAAGGAATTTACAATTAAAGATGCAAAATATACATTAGATAAGTATAAATTAAAAGTTGGAGACTCAAGAACTGTTTCAAATGAATTTAATTCAAATGAAATAAACATAGAAGTTTCTAATGGCAATTTATTAGTTATGTTTTCAAAAGATTAAAATAAAATAAAAAAATTTTTTAAAATTATGCACCACTTTATATTTTACTGCATAGAATGAGTAGTAAGGAGTGGTGTATTTTATTTTAAAATAAAATTACATTCTTAGTTTTTAATATAAAGCTAGTGAATGGAGGGAAAATATATGAAGATAGTAGCAATTAAGTTACCTAAATTTTTATCATCAATTATAAAATTTTTTACTAGAAAGAAATAGTACATATGAAAAATAAATAACTTGTTATTATTAAAAGTATGGATTATTAAAATTTAGTAAAATAAAAAATGCAATTGATTTAATCAATTGCATTTTCTATTTGAACTTATATTGCTCTTTCAACTTTACCAGATCTAAGACATCTTGTACAAACGTGAACAGTTTTTGGTGTTCCGTTAACTAAAGCCTTTACTCTCTTTATGTTAGGAGCCCAAGTTCTCTTAGATTGACGATGTGAGTGTGAGTATTGAGTTCCAGATACTACACCTTTGTTACAAACTTCGCATCTTCTTGCCACTTGAAAACACCTCCTTATTGTATGAAGATAATTTCTCTTCAATAGGACAAAATAGATTTTAACATAACTTATATTAAAAATGCAAGATTATTTGAAAAAAATATTTAAAAAAATTATAATATCATGGTAAATGAAGCGCGAAAAGGATAAATTAACTTGAATTAATATGGTAACTAATATACAATGTTTTATATGGAAAGATATAAAGGAGGAATTTGTATGGTAGGATATTCAAATGACCTAGGAAGTATACACTATTCTGAAGAGGTATTAGCAAAAATAGTAGGATTATCAACAATGGAATGTTATGGTGTTGTTGGTATGGTGTCTAAAAATGCTACAGAAGGTTTATGGGAGTTAATGAGAATTGAAAATTTAAGTAAGGGTGTTAAATTAAATTTTAATGATGATGATAAATTAATAATTGAATTATCTATAATGGTTGAATATGGAACTAAAATTTCTGTAATAGCTAATAATATTATTCAAAAGGTACGTTATAGTGTTGAAAATTATACTGGACTAAAGGTTGCTTCAGTTACGGTTAATGTTCAAGCGGTTAGAGTCTAGGAGGGAACAAAATGAAATATGATAGAATAAACGGCCATGATTTTTATAATATGGTTGTTAATGCTAGTAATAGATTACTGGAAGAAAGTGATTTTGTTAATGCTTTAAATGTATTTCCTGTACCAGATGGTGATACAGGGACAAATATGTCTATGACATTTAAAGCGGCAGTTAAAGAAATAGAAAACTTAAATTCAGAATCTATAGGTGAAACTTCTAAGAAGTTAGCTAAAGGTGCTTTAATGGGAGCAAGAGGTAACTCAGGTGTTATATTATCTCAAATACTTAGAGGGATTTCTAAAGGATTAGAAGGAAAAACTAGTGTAGATAGCGTTGAGCTAGCAAATGCTTTTGCTGAGGGAAGTAAAGCAGCTTATAAAGCTGTTATGAAACCAACAGAAGGTACAATTCTTTCTGTAATAAGAGCTGCTTCAGAAGGAGCTATAAAAAGTAATAAGACTGATATAGTTGAACTTTTAAATGAAGTTGTTTTAGAAGCAAAAATAATGCTTGATAAAACTCCAGAACTTTTACCTGCACTTAAAAAAGCAAAAGTTGTAGATTCTGGTGGTATGGGATTATATATCATATTACAAGGAATGCATGATGCATTAAAAGATGGAATAAAAGCTGAAATAAAAGATATTGCAGCTGGAAATTCAACAGGAACAAATGCACAAGGTACAGAAGAAATTGATATTAAATTTGGATACTGTACAGAATTTATAATATTAGGAGATGCTTCTAAGGCAAAGGCTTTCCAAGATGAAATAGAACCATTTGGAGATTCTATGATAGTGGTTGGATATGATGATGTTATTAAAGTACATATCCATACAAATGATCCTGGATTAGTTTTATCTAAGGCAGTAGCTGTAGGAGAATTATCTAAAATTAAAATAGATAATATGAGAGAAGAGCATAGAGAACTTTTAACTTCTAAAGAAGAGCAACAAAAAATTGCAGAAGAACAAGCAAAAGCAGAAGTAGCAGTTGAAAAGAAAAAATATGCATTTATTTCTGTTGCAATGGGTGAAGGAATAACTCATGTTCTTAAAGATTTAGGTGTTGATTATGTTATTGAAGGTGGTCAAACAATGAATCCATCTACCCAAGACATGATGGAATGTATTTCTAAGTTAAATGCAGATCATATATTTATTTTACCTAATAATAAAAATATTATTATGGCGGCAACTCAAGCAGCTGAAATATCAGATAAAGATGTTAGAGTTATACCAACTAAGAGCATTCCACAAGGAATAACTTGTATAACAATGTTTAACTCAGAACATGAAGTAGATGAAAATGAAGCAGCTTTAATGGAAGCATTAGAACTTGTTAAGACAGGTTCTGTAACTTATGCAGTTAGAGATACTGAAATGGATGGAATTGAAATTAAAGAAGGTAACATGTTAGGTCTTATTGAAGGGAAAATCAATAAGGTTGGAGATGATTATTTTACTGTAGCAGAAGGAATATTAGAATCTATGGTTGATGAAGATAGTGAGCTTATAACTATTTTTTATGGCAAAGATGTAGATGAAAATAAAATAGAAGAATTTACAGAAAAATTAGAAGAAAAGTATGAAGATTGTGATATCCAAATGTACAAGGGAGATCAACCTTTATACTACTTCATAATGGCTGTAGAATAATTTTTAAAGTGCAAGGAGATACAAAGTCTTCTTGTACTTTATTTTTATGTAAAATTATAATAAAATTGTATTTATGATTTTATTATAATTGTTTATAATTAAAAGAATTATAGTTGTAATTTAACGGATTGGAGAAGGGTTATGGATATATCACAAGATGTAAAATGCTTAAAGGGAGTTGGTCCTAAGCTTTTAGAAAAATTAAATAAATGTGGCATATTTTCAATTTTAGATTTACTTTTATATTTTCCAAGAGATTATGAATTTTTAAGAAGCAATATTCCATTTAATGAAATTGATGAAGAAGATAAACAGGTTTTATCTTGTATTTGTGTTGGAATAGATAGGGATGTAAGAACTAAAACAGGAAAAGTATTAACTACAATTAGGCTTAATTATTTAGGAAATTTGGTTTTAGCAAAATGGTTTAATCAAGGATTTATCAAAAATACATTTAAAATAGGGCAAAGCTATGATTTAATGGGAAAATTTAAAAGGGTAGTTAATAGATTAGAAGTTATTAATCCAATTATAGGAGTTAAACTTGCAAAAGAAAATGAAATAGTTCCTAAGTATAGTTTAAAAGGTGAGTTAAGCGATAAAATTTTAATAAAGCTTATAGGAAATTGTTTAGAACAAATTACTATTAATGATAATTTACCTAAATATTTATTAGAAAAATATAAAATGACTAGCTTAGATTTTGCAATTAAAAATATACATTTTCCTAGTGGGAAAAGGGAACTTGAGCTTGCAATTAACAGATTAAAATTTCAAGAGCTTTTTACTTATTCAATGAAGCTTTTAATGTTAAAAAAGAATTTAAGAACTAAAAATGGAATTGAATTTAAATTAGTAGATGAATTAAGGGATTTAAAGATGGCACTTCCTTATAGCTTAACAGAGGCACAAACAAGGGTTGTAAGAGAAATATTAAGGGATCAAAAAAGTCCTTGGCCAATGAACAGGCTTGTACAAGGTGATGTTGGAAGTGGCAAAACAGTAGTTGCATTAATTGCAATGTTTAATGTAGTTAAAAATAGGTATCAAGCTACATTAATGGTACCAACAGAAATATTAGCTAATCAGCATTATTTAGAAGCAAAAAAATTATTAGAGCCTTTTAATATACATATAGAATTATTGACAGGAAGTACTCCAATGAAGGAAAAAAGACGTATTAAGGAGCTTATTAGCACTGATGAACCGCTTATTGTTATTGGAACTCATGCTTTAATTCAAGAAGATGTAGATTTTAAAAACTTAGGATTAGTAATTACTGATGAGCAACATAGATTTGGAGTTGAACAAAGAAGTAGGCTTATTAATAAAGGAAGAAGACCAGATGTAATGGTAATGACAGCTACACCTATTCCAAGAACACTTGCCTTATATGTTTATTCAGATTTAGATATATCAGCAATAGATCAGCTTCCACCAGGAAGAAAACCTATTGATACAAGATTTTTTAATGAAAATGAAAGAAATTCTGCATATGATTTAGCTTTAGATGAAATAGATAAAGGAAGACAGGTTTATATAGTATGTCCTTTAATTGAGGAAGATGAAGATAATAAGTTAAATTCTGTTGAAAAACTTTATAATGAATTAAGTCATGGAATGTTTAGAGGAATTCCAATTGAAATTCTTCATGGTAAGATGAAGCCAAAGGAAAAGGATGAAATAATAGAAAGATTTAAGAAAAATGAAACTAAAGCAATAATTTCAACTACAGTTATTGAAGTTGGTGTTAATGTGCCTAATGCTTCAGTTATGATAATTGAAAATGCTGAAAGATTTGGTCTTGCTCAATTACATCAGTTAAGGGGAAGAGTTGGCAGAGGTAGCTATGAATCTTATTGTTTCTTAATTGCAAAAGCAAAAAGTGAAAATACTAAAAAAAGAATGGAAATAATGATATCATCTACTGATGGATTTTATATTTCAGAAGAAGATTTGAAATTAAGAGGCTCAGGAGAAATGTTTGGAAGAAGGCAAAGTGGAGATGAAGAGTTTATTTTAGCTAACATATATGATGATATGAATATATTAAGATGTGCTAAAAGTGAAGCAAAGCTTTTGCTTGACTCAAATGAGCCAGAAAAAGTTGAGTTCTGCAAAGAAATTAAAAATTCTTTAGAAAGATGGAGCAAGTATATTTGCTTTAATTAAGTGAACCTCCAAATTTTAATTTGGCAAGGTGAACTTACTCATCCGACTGAAGAGAGGAGGAGTTTCATAATATAACCTCCAAATTTTAATTTGGCAAGGTGACTTACTCATCCGACCGAAGAGAGGAGGAGTTTCATAATATAACCTCCAAATTTTAATTTGGCAAGGTGAACTTACTCATTCGACAAAATGGATAAGGGGTAAGTTAAAATATTGTGAGTCTTATTATAAAGATAATAAAAAAATTGTTAATAAATTAATTATATGTTAGAATTATAATGTTAATGACAAAGGAGGAAATTAAATGAGAATTATAGCAGGAAAAGCAAGAGGACGTAAATTAATACCTCCAGCGACTATGGAAACTAGACCTACTTTAGATAGAGTTAAAGAAGCAATGTTTAGCACTATACAAAATTATTTATTAGATGCAGTAGTAATTGATGTATTTGCTGGAACAGGAAGTTTAGGATTAGAAGCAGCAAGTAGAGGTGCAAAGGAAGTTTATTTAGTAGACAAAAGTGCTGTAACGTTTCCTTTATTAAAGGAAAATGTTAAAAATTTAAAGTTTGATGATTTTTGTTTTCCTTTAAATAAGGATTCATATGATGTGTTAAGAGATTTAGCCAAAAAGGGAAAGGTTATGGATGTTATATTTATTGATCCACCTTATTGTAAAGAAATGATTCCTGAGGCAATGAAAATCATAGAAGAAAATAAAATGTTAAGTGAAGACGGTATTATAGTTACAAAAATAGATTCTATAGAAGAAATTTATGAAGGATATGGTAGTATAAAGTTATATAAATCTAAAAAGTATGGCAATACAACTGTATGTTATTATAAAAAAAATTAACTTGGGGAGAGGAATATGAGAGTAGCAATTTATCCGGGAAGTTTTGACCCAATAACTAATGGTCACTTAGATATTATTACAAGAGGAGCCAAGGTTTTTGATAAATTAATAGTTGGAGTACTTGTTAATATTGATAAAGTTGGATTATTTTCTATTAAAGAAAGAGTTGAACTTATAAAAAGAGTAACACAACATTTGCCTAATGTTGAAGTTGTTAGTTTTAATGGTCTTTTAGTAGATTTAGCAAAAGAATATGAAGCAAAGGTTATACTAAAGGGGTTAAGAGCAGTAACTGATTTCGAGTATGAGTTCCAAATGGCACTTATGAATTCACAACTTGATAATGAGGTAGAAACATTATTTATGACTACATCAGCTGCAAATTCTTTTTTAAGTTCATCATCGGTTAAACAAGTTGCTAAGTTTGGTGGTAAAATAAATGGATTAGTTCCAGATGAAATAGTTGAAGATGTTATTAGAAAAATTAAGGAATAAGAGATAGGGGGAGCATTTTTTGGATAATGGAGATTCAAGTGTATATGAATTATTAGATTATTTGCAGGATATGATAGAAAGTTCAGCCAAAATGCCTATTACAGGAAAATCAATGATAGATAAAAAGGAATTTATAGAAGTAATTGATAAAATAGCACAGTGTTTACCTGATCAAATAAAAAAAGCTGAGTGGATTTTGAATGAAAAAGATAGAATCCTTGGGGACGCACAAAAGGAATATGATAGTGCAAAAAGGGAAAGTGTTGAATTTTTTAAGCAACATGTTGAAAATCATGATATTGTTAGAGAAGCAAGGTTAAAAGCAAGTGAAATAATAGCTCTAGCAGAAAGAGATGCTAAAGCTATTAGACTTGGTTCAAGAGAATATTCTAATGAAATATTAGTTCAATTAGATCAAGAAATAGAAAAACAAAAAATAGAGTTAATTAAATCTATGCAAGAATCATTTGAAAAAGTAGCAAAAGATATAGATGAAAATTTAACTAAAAGAGGCACAATAATTAAAGAAAATATAGCAGAATTAAGAAGTATGTAATTTCTTATAAACCGCAATAGTTAATGTACATATTAGTACTAGTAAAATTAATAAGTAAATAACTAAAGAAATATTGTTGTTAATAGAAACAAATGTTGATGTATAAGTAGTATATTTAAATATAAATATACTACTTATTATAAATGTTATAATAAAACTTATTATTCCTTGTAATAATTTATAAAGACTATATTTAATTATTGATACATTATATTTAGAAATAAAAGAACTTATTTGTGCTATTACTGATAAACCAGAAAAAGAACAAATAAAGCTAATTATAGCTAATTTAAATGGCATTGTTAAAGGTAGTGTTGTTATAAGCTTACATCCATTAGTAAATTCAATACTACCTAAAAAGATTCCATAAAGTGAATATTGAGGAAGATTAAAAAAAGCTTCTATATTACTAAAAATAATGCTTACATAAGCATTGTTTTTTATTATGCTTATAATTATTGAAAATAAAACTACAAAAGAACCTACTTGTAAAGTTGTATTTACACCATTATCAAGTGCATATTTTAATGATGTTCCAAAATTAATATTGATAGAATTAGATTTAATCTCCTTCATATTAGAAAGAGTTTTACTGTTTTTTATTGTTAAAATACCTACAATTATTGGTGATAAATAATTGCTAATAAGTAAAATAAATCCTAATTTTATATCTCCTAACATAGTTGCTCCTATAGAACCAATTAAAAACATTGGACTTGCATTACTTGCTATATTTAATAATCTTTCGAACTCATCTCTATTTATGTAACCTAAAGAATATAAATCACAGCAATATTTACAGCCAAGAGGATAACCGCTTAATATGCTTGCAACTATAGGAAAAGAAGATTGTTTTGAAAGTTTTAGAGGTTTACAAAATATAGGTCCTAATATTTTTGAGTATAACCAAACTCCATCATAAGAAATTAATAAATTACATATAACAGAAAAGGGAAAAATTGTTGGGACAATAGTTTTTATAACTAAGCTCACACCAACTAAAGCAGCATCAATACAATCTCTTAAATTAGATACAAATAAAAAAATAAAAAATGTAATTAAAATACACATAAAATAATTTCTGTTACCATTAAAAAGTTTAAATAATAATAATAGCAATAAGGAAATTATTATAAGTAAAAAAATAATACTATACATGGTACACCTCCCATCTATAGTATTTATATGCGTTAATTATTGTAATATTAATATTTTATAATAGGACTTTGAAGATAATCATTAAAAGGATTTACTTTATCATTTAATAATGAATAACAAGCTGTAGCTTGTAAGTCAAATTTTAAAAGTGGATTATTTGTAAAACGTGGAACCTTCGTTATTAAAGGGATAGAGGAATTAGCTTTAATTAATGAAAGAATTTCTCTTCCTGTTTTGTTAAATCCTAAAACACGTACATAAAGGTTATTTTCATTAGCAATATCTTTAAAATCATCATTATCAAGACCTAAATATATATGAGTAAGAATTCTTGAGATTTTACTATAAGTATATCTTTTGCTTTTTATTTTTAATGTAAACTCATGAAGTGAATTTGATGAAGAAATTTCTTTAATTATCTTATTATCTAATCCTTCTGTTACTTCATAAAGATTGTTAAAATTTACACAGTTAGTTTGTATTTTATACTTAATATATTTAAACATTTCTTCTTCAAAAGTAAATCTATAATCTTGTTCTTGCAATTTACTAAAAACTTCATAGGATTCTAATGGGATTATATTTTTTAAATCTTCTATATTACTTGTATTTTTTAAAACTTCTCTTATTGATGTTGCAGAAGAAAATGTTTGTGATAAAGATTTATCATTATAATTAGAGCCTTCTCTTTTTAATGCAACTGGATTAATTGAACTATTTAATTTTAAAATAGCTTTTATGTATTCGATTCCTAAAATGTTATTTGAGGAAGTTATTATATTATTTATTTCACTGCTATTTAAATATTCAATTAAGCTTTTTTCACGAGCTTTTGCAAAGGTAAGACCTAATGATAAATTTTCCTTTAAGATATTTTGAAATCTTTCATCTTCAGATACAAGGACTTTTGCAATTTCTGAAAGAGCTTTTGCATCTCCAATTTCTGAGCCGAAAAATAAATTGTTTACTATGTTTAAAGAATTTAGAATTGAAACTGCTCCTTTAGCAAAAAATTCAGCAGAAGAAACAGCATAAAAAGTAGGTAATTCAATTATTAAATCCACTCCATTATTTAATGCCATTTCTGTTCTTTTCCATTTATCAATTATTGCTGGACCGCCTCTTTGAACGAAGTTTCCACTCATTATGCAAATTGTTCCATCAGATTTTGTTTGTTTCTTAGATTCTTCTAAGTGGAATTTATGTCCATTATGAAATGGATTATATTCAGTTATTATTCCTGTTATGTTCATATTTTAACTCCTTTTTGGGAAATATAAAGTTATTATAGCATAGAGGAGAAAAAGTAAAAGAGGTTATATAATATTAAAAATTGGATAGATTTATATAATATATATATTATATAAAAATATTTTAAAAATAAAATTCAGAAAATTTGTAATATAAAGAATTAATTTTTTAGATAATTTAGGTATTGAAAAATATGCTTACGTAGGAGTATATTAGTATTGTTGATGAGACCGTATAAATTCGAAAGGAGAAATTAAATATGGAACTTATGGATAAGTTATGGAATGCAGCTAAGGAAAATAAGCAAAGAATTGTTTTACCAGAAGGTGATGAAGAAAGAACAATTGTTGCTACTGAAAAAATTCAAAAAGAAGGCTTAGCATTTCCAATTTTAATCGGAGATGAAGAAAAAATACTAAACAAAGCTAAAGAGCTTGATGTTGATTTAACAGGTGTAGAAATTATAAATCCTAATAAATCAGATAGACTTCAAGATTATATAAATGAATTTTATGAATCAAGAAAAAATAAAGGAATGACTTTAGAAAAAGCTGATAAAATAGTTAGAGATCCATTATATTTTGGAACAATGATGGTTAAATTAGATGATGCAGATGGAATGGTTTCAGGTGCTGTTCATACAACTGGTGATTTATTAAGACCAGGTTTACAAATTATAAAGACAGCTCCAGGTGTTTCTGTAGTTTCAAGTTTCTTTATAATGATGGTGCCAGGATCTAAGTACGGTGAAAACGGAATGTTGTTATTCTCTGACTGTGCAGTTAATCCTAATCCAAATTATGAACAATTAGCAGCAATTGCAATTGCAACAGCTGATACTGCACGTAATCTTTGTAAGGTTGAACCAAGAGTAGCAATGTTATCATTCTCAACAATGGGAAGTGCAGATCACGAATTAGTTGAAAAGGTAAGAAAAGCAACTGAACTTGCAAAAGAATTAAGACCAGATTTATTAATAGATGGTGAGCTTCAATTAGATGCAGCTATAGTTGAAAGTGTTGCAGCACAAAAAGCTCCAAATAGTAAAGTAGCTGGTAAAGCTAACGTATTAATATTCCCAGATTTACAATCAGGAAATATTGGATATAAGTTAGTTCAAAGATTTGCAGGAGCTGAAGCTATAGGACCAATGTGTCAAGGTTTTGCAAAGCCAATTAACGATTTATCAAGAGGATGTACTTCAGATGATATCGTTAGTGTTGTTATGTTAACAGCAGTTCAAGCTCAAGCAAAAAATTCAAATAAATAAGATCAAATAAAAAGATCAAATAGTTTTAAGAGGTGTTCAAAAATGAAAGTATTAGTTATAAACTGTGGAAGTTCTTCACTTAAATATCAATTAATCGATATGTCTACAGAAGAATCATTAGCTCAAGGGTTAGTTGAAAGAATAGGGATTGAAGGCTCTGTTTTAACTCAAAAGGTTGAAGGAAGAGATAAATATATCGTAAAACAACCAATGGCAGATCATAAAGATGCAATAAAATTAGTTTTAGATGCTTTAGTTGATTCAGAAAATGGAGTTATTTCATCTATGGATGAAATTTCAGCAGTAGGACACAGAGTTGTTCATGGTGGTGAAAAATACAACGCTTCAGTTGTAATAGATTCAGAAGTTAAAGCATATATAGAAGAATGTTTTAAATTAGCCCCACTTCACAACCCAGCTAATATGATAGGTATTAATGCTTGTGAAGAATTAATGCCAAATACACCAATGGTAGCTGTATTTGATACTGCTTTCCATGGAACTATGCCAGAAGAAGCATACATTTATGCTTTACCATATGAATTATATCAAAAACATGGAATTAGAAAATATGGATTCCACGGAACTTCTCATAAGTATGTTTCTCAAAAAGTTGCAGAAGTTATGGGTAAAGATATAAAAGATTTAAAGATAATCACTTGTCACTTAGGTAATGGTGCAAGCTTATGTGCTGTTAAAAATGGTGTTTCTGTAGATACATCAATGGGATTCACACCACTTGAAGGTGTTGCTATGGGAACAAGATGTGGTAACATAGACCCAGCAATAGTTACTTTCTTAATGAAAGAAGAAGGGTTATCAGCTGATGAAGTAAATGACTTAATGAATAAAAAATCAGGTGTTCTTGGGGTTTCTGGAATTAGCTCAGACTTTAGAGATATTGAAGATGGAGCATTTAAAGATAAAGACCCTAGAGCAATATTAGCACTTAAAGTATTTGAATACAAAGTAAGAGCTACAATTGGGTCATATGCAGCTATAATGGGTGGAGTAGATGCTATCGTATTTACTGCTGGTGTAGGTGAAAATGGACCAGAAACAAGAGAAGAATGCTTAAAGGGATTAGAATTCTTAGGAGTAGAAGTAGATAAAGAAGCTAACAATGTTAGAGGTAAGATAAGAGAAATATCTAAACCAGGATGCAAAGTTAAGGCTTTCGTTATTCCTACAAATGAAGAATTAATGATTGCGAGAGACACTTTAGAATTAATACAAAAGTAATTATATAAATAGGCTTGACTTTTGTTCGTTAGCTTTATATAATAAATTGTGTTTGAATTCAGTAAATTTTGGCGAGGAGTGAAAATAAGCTTTGCTCGAGCTATACATATTGTATAATGTACCTTTTAAGGTATGAGGAGAATTTCCAGAGCATAAGATATGGTTATTAATTTTTCAGATTTATTATCTAAAAAAAATAGAAAAAAAGAAATATCTTTGTCATTTGAGTTAGAACCTTTTGAATTCGAAGGAGAAGAAATAAGAGCAATTGAAAATGTTAATGTTGAAGGGCTTGGAATATCTGAAAAAGATGTTATATTAATAGAGGCTTCTGTAAAAACAAAGCTAAAGTTAAATTGTTCGAGATGCTTAGATACCTTTATCTATCCAATAGATATTGATATAGAAGAAAGGTTTACAAACAATCCTGATCTTGAAGATGAAGGAATAATGTTTGTGGATGGTGATACGATAAATATTACCGAAGTTATTGAAAATTGTATTATTTCAACCTTACCTATCAAAAGACTTTGCAAGGAAGACTGTAAGGGATTATGTCCTGAATGCGGTGTAAACAAAAATGTTGAAAATTGTAATTGTATAGATTATGATGTTGACATTAGACTTGCAAAGCTTAGAGAGTTGTTTGGGGAATAAGGAGGTGTAATAATGGGAAATCCAGCTAGAAAGACATATAGAGCAAAAAGAGATTCTAGAAGAGCTCAAACTTTTAAGTTAAGCTTACCAGGAATAGTTGAATGTCCACAATGCCACGAAATGAAGATGGCTCACAGAGTTTGTAAGAACTGTGGATTCTACAAAGGTAAAGAAGTAGTTGCTTCAACTGAAGAATAAAAGAAAGTCATATGACTTTCTTTTCTTTATATATAAAGAAATAAAGGGGTGAAAATAAGTGAGAATTGCTATAGATGGAATGGGTGGAGATAATGCACCACAAGCTGTTATTAATGGTGTAATTCAAGCATTAAATGAATATAATGACTTAGAATTTTATATTACTGGCCCAGAAGACATTATAAAAGAACAGTTAACTAAAGAAGGATATACTGGAAATAAAATAATAGTAGTAGATGCTAAGGAAGTTATAAGCACTAATGAGCATCCAGTTATGGCTATAAGAAAGAAAAAGGACTCAAGTTTGTGTAAAGCTTTAAACCTTGTTAAGGATAAAACATGTGATGCAGTATTATCAGCAGGAAGTACAGGAGCATTTTTAGCAGGATGTAATTTTATAGTAGGGAGAATTAAGGGTGTTAAAAGACCAGCTTTAACTCCTATTATGCCAGGAAAAAATGGTCCATTCATAGTTGTAGATGCTGGAGCAAATGTAGATTGTAAACCAGAATATTTACTGCAATTTGCACATATGGGTAAAGAATATTACAAAGGTGTGTTAAATTCAGAGAATCCTAGCATTGGACTAGTTAATATAGGTGCTGAAGAAGAAAAAGGTAATGATTTAACGAAAAATACATATCAATTATTAAAAAATGAAAAAAGTCTTAATTTTATAGGTAATGTAGAACCAAGAGATATTACATCTGGAGATACAAACGTTCTTGTTTGTGATGGATTTACAGGAAATACAGTATTAAAAATGTATGAAGGTACAGCATCAACTGTATTAAATATAATTAAAGATGGAATGTTATCTTCAGGATTTACTGCAAAAATTGGTGCGCTTTTATTAAAACCTGTATTTAAAGATATAAAGAAAAAATTTGATTATAAAGAATATGGTGGAGCACCTTTCTTAGGTGTAGATGGTATTTGTATTAAAGCTCATGGAAGTTCTGATGGAAAAGCATTTAAAAATGCTATAAGACAAAGTAAACAATTTTATGATAATAAAGTTTTAGATAAAATAAAAGAACAATTAGAATTAAGAGCTTAAAAAATATTTATTTAACGATATATTAGTGAAAAAAATTAATGTTTAATTTATTTTCATAATAAATATAAACAATGTATATTGACTGTAATAAAAATATATAATATTATCTAAATGGGTGTGTTTAGGAGGTGAAAGAATGTTTGAGAAAGTTAAAGAAATCATTGCAGATAAATTAAGCATTAATGAAGACGAAATTACTATGGATTCATCATTTTTAGAAGACTTAAATGCAGACTCTTTAGATATCGTTGAATTAATCATGGCATTAGAAGACGAATTAGATATGGAAATTCCAGATGAAGATGCTGAGAGCTTTGTAACTGTTGGTGATGTAGTTAAATATGTAAAAGAGCATGTTGAAGAATAAATAAAATCCCGCGGAATTTGCGGGATTTTATGTTATAATTTACTTTAAACAAAATTAACAAATAGTTTATTCTTGAATTTGTTTTTTGTAAGCAAGTTGAAGAATAAACTTGAAGGAGTGTACAAAATGAATAATTTCTATATGAAAGAAGCAGAAGAAATAATAGGCATTAAATTTAATGAACCTAAATTATTACTTACAGCTTTAACTCATTCATCATATGCTAATCAACATAGAGATGAAGAGTATAATGAAAGATTTGAGTTTTTAGGAGATGCAATTCTTCAAGTATGTATAACTGAATATTTATTTTTAAATTATAAAGATAAAAGTGAAGGTGAATTAACAAAGATTCGTAGTTTAATAGTTTGTGAAAATTCATTACATGAAATAGGAAAATCTCTTAATTTAGGATATCTTTTAAGAATGAGTAAAGGTGAAGAGTTAACTGGAGGAAGAGAAAGAGTTTCATTAATTGCTGATGCTGTTGAAGCATTAATAGCAGCTATATATTTAGATAAGGGATTAGAATTCACTAAGGATTACATAATTGGAAGGTTTGAAGATATAATTAAGAAAGCTATAAATAATGATATTATTTTAGATTATAAGACTAGATTACAAGAATATCTTCAAAAGAATGGAGAAGTATCAATAGTTTATGAACTTATTAAATTTGAGGGACCTCCTCATAGAAGAAAGTTCTATACAAAGCTTATTATTGATAGTAAAGAGTTAACATACGGTGAAGGATATAGCAAAAAGGAATCTGAACAAAATGCAGCAAAAGCAGCATTAGAGATTTTGGAGGGTGAAAATGAGTAAAAATTACTATATTATTCCTATATTTATTTCTCATCAGGGATGTCCACATCAATGTGTATTTTGTAATCAAGATAGGATTGCAGGAAAATATGAAGAAGTGTTTGCAAGTGATGTAAGAAATACTATTGAGGAATATTTGCCTACATTTAATAAAGGTGCAACAGTTGAAGTATCATTTTTTGGAGGAACTTTTACTGCAATTAATGTTGCTAAACAAAAGGAGTTATTAGAAGTTGCAAGGGAATATAAACAAAAGGGTTTAATAAATAAAATAAGATTATCAACAAGACCAGATGCTATATCTCCATATATCTTAAGTTATTTAAAAGAATATGGTGTAGATATTATAGAACTTGGAGTACAATCTTTAAATGATGAAGTATTAAGAAAATCAGGTAGGGGGCACTCTATAGAGCATGTTGAAAAAGCATCAAAATTAATAAAGGAAGCTGGTTTTGTTTTAGGACATCAAATCATGCCAGGATTACCTGGAGATAACTTTGAAATAGATATTGAAAGTGCTAAAAAATCTATAGCAATGAAACCAGATATTTGTAGAATATATCCATCATTAGTTATTAAAGATACTCCTATGGAAGATATGTATAATAGAGGTGATTATAAGCCTTATTCATTAGATGATGCAGTATATATTTCAGGAGAAATGTTAAAATTATATAATGAAGCAAAAATAAAGGTTATAAGAATAGGGTTACAGCCAACAGATACTATAACTATAGGTAAGGATATAGTATCAGGTCCATTTCATCCATCATTTAGGGAGTTAGTTGAAGGTCATTTAATATGTGAAAATCTTCAAATAAAGTGTCCAAATGAAAAAGATGTTATTATTGAAGTTAATGAAAAAGATATTAGTAAATTATATGCAAATAAAAAGTATTATTTTAATAAGTTTTTAAGTAATAGAAGTGGTAAAACTTATGTACATATTAATAAGAAAGTTAAAAGAGGTAAGCTTAAATTAACTATTATCGAAAAAAGAGACGAGTTTAAAATTTAAATTTATAAAATTTATATGACAAGGGGCAAATGAGTATAGGAAAGTGATAAATAAACTTTTATAATACCTTTTGAATCTTGTCATTGCTTTATTGATATTTATGTAGCTTTAATATAAACTAAAGATAGAATGGAGTGTGTTTTTATGAAGGCAAAAACAAGGCAAAAAATGATTTATATAGTTACAATATTTATGCTTGTTGCATTTGTAATTGGGTTATTACCAGCTATTTTTATTAGATAGGGAGTGGATTTATGTTTTTAAGATCGCTTGAGATACGTGGATTTAAATCTTTTGCAGATAAAACTGAATTAAGATTTAAAAAGGGAGTAACTGCAGTAGTTGGTCCTAATGGTAGTGGTAAGAGCAATGTATCTGATTCAGTAAGATGGGTTTTAGGTGAACAAAGCGTTAAAAATCTTAGAGGTGGAAAGATGGAAGACGTTATTTTTGCTGGAACTCAATTTAGAAAGCCTTTAGGTCTTGCACAAGTATCTCTTACTCTAGATAATTCAGATGGTGAATTAGCAACGGAATATAATGAAGTAACTGTTACTAGAAGAATTTTTAGATCTGGTGAAACAGAATACTTAATTAATAATCAAAAATGTAGATTAAAAGATATTACTGAATTATTTATGGATACAGGTATAGGTAAGGAAGGATATTCTATAATTGGACAAGGTAAAATAGATGCTATATTAAGTGGTAAGCCTGAGGAAAGAAGAGCTTTACTTGAAGAAGCTGCTGGTATTGTAAAATATAAGTCTAGAAAAGAAGAAGCAGAAAAAAGGTTAGATAATACTGATAATAATCTTGTTAGAATTAGAGATATTATATCTACATATGAAGAGAGATTAGAGCCATTAAAGGTTGAAAAAGAAAAGGCATTAAAATATAAAAAACTAGCAGAAGAACTAAATGTTAAAGAAGTTTCAGTTTTAGTAAATTATATTAATAAGGTATCTGTTGATATTGAAGGATTATCAGGAGAAATAGAAAAGAAACAAGAAATAGTTGATAAAAAAAGGGAAAAGCTTAAAGAGTTTAAAGAGGAACTTAATAATCTTCAAAAAAAAATTGAATCCTTAGAAAAGAAAAACAAGCTTGAAAAAGAAGAATATTATAGTAAAAAAGAAGAGTATTCTAATCATACTAGAGATATAGAACTTTTTAATGAAAGAATTAATAATTTTAATTTATTAATTGAAAAAGAAGAAAAAGAAATACAAGAATTAAATGATTCTTTAATTAAGTTAAATAGTGAAAAGAAAGATTTAGAAGAAAGCTTAAATTTTAAACTTCAAGAAAGTAAAGATAAAAATGATGAAATAAAGCAATTAGAGTCTTTAATAAATGAAATTACAACTAAAATAGAAAAAACTGAAAGAGAATTATCAGCTATTAAAAATAGTGAATATGAAATAATTTCTAAGAATTCTGATATAAACAATAATATTCAATTACTACAAAAGGACATTAAAAATAAAAATGAAATTGAAGAAACTTTAGAACTATCACTTGTTAGTTTAGAAGGTAATTTAGCTATTAATGTTGGAACTATAGAAGAATTTAAGTGGAAATTAAAAAATACAAGGGAAGATATTAGTAAATTAGAAGAGGAAGTAATTTTAGTAAAAAAAGAATTATCAAAAACTCATTCTAATTTAAATAATCAAGATAATAAGCTTAAAGTGTTATCTAAAAGGATAAATGAAGCAGAAGCAACTAATACAACTTTATCTAATTTAGAAAAGCATTATGAAGGATATAATAGAACTGTTAAAAACTTAATGGAGCATATTGAAAAAGGCAGAGTACAAGGAGTAAATGATATTAAGGTATTTGGAGAAATATTTGAAGTGGAAAAGAAATTTGAAACTGCAATAGAAATAGCTTTAGGTGGAGCAATATCAAATGTTATTACATTAAGTGAAAATGATGCTAAAAACTTAATATCTTATTTAAAAGCTAGAGGGCTTGGAAGAGCTACATTTTTACCAATGAATATAATTAAAGGTAAAAGGATTGATATACCAGTAGAAATTCAAAAAAGTAAAGGTTATATTGGAATTGCATCTGATATTTTAAAATATGATATAAAATATAAGGGAGTAATTGAATATAACTTAGGAAGAACCATTATAGCTGAAGATATGGATTCTGCTATTAATATTTCAAAATTAGGAAGACATAATTATAAGATAGTAACTTTAACAGGTGAAGTAATTAATCCTGGAGGAGCATTAACTGGAGGAAGTATTCAAGGTAAAAATGCTAATCTTTTAGGAAGAAAAAGAGAAATTGAAGAACTTGCTTCTAATATTTTAAAACTTAAGGAGCAGTATAATAGTGAAGCAACAGTATTTAATGAAATAAAAGTTAAAATAAAAGATTTAGATGATGAAATATTAAATAAAAGAGAAGAAATTCATAGTAAAAATATTGAATTAACAGTTTTAGATGGAGAAGTAAAAGGTCTTATTAATGATGGTGAAAAGTTAAATAAGAGTATAGAAAAATCTAAAAGAGATATAGAAGAAAATAAACGCAATATTAAATATTTAACTGAAAAGCTAGAAGTGAAAAAAGAAGAGTTAAATAAACTAGACCTTAAGAGGGAAGAAAGAAAAGAAAGGTTAAAATCAATAGAAGAGCAATTAGCTAATAATATTAATGAAAGAGAAAAGCATAAAGAATTATTAGTTAGTTTAAAAGTAAATAGTGCTACATTAGAAGGAAATCTTCAAGGTCAAAAAGCTCAATTATCATCTAAAGAGTTTGAAATTAAGGAAAAGAATTTAAAGATAAATGAATTACAATCAGGAATAATTACTAATAAAGAAAATATAAAAACTTTAACTCAAGAAATTAATAAAAAGAGCAATGGTTTAAAAACAATTGAAGAAAGAGTAATTGAACTTGAGAATATCTTTAAAGAAGATGAAGTATTAAAAGTAAAAATAAAAGATGAATATAGGGTTAAAGAAACTCATGCTAATGAAATTATTGAGGCTATAAGAATTGATGAAGGGGAACTTAATAAAAGAGCAATACAATATGCTAAAATAGAAAGTGAACAAGAATCATTATATAATAGATTAAATAGCGAATTAAATTTAACACTTGCAGAAGCTAAGGAAATAGCATTAGATGTTTATGATGTAAATGAACTAAAAGATGAAATATCAAATTTAAAAGGAAAAATAGCAGCTTTAGGAACAGTAAATTTATCTGCAATAGTTGAATATGATGAAGTTTGTGAAAAGTATGAATTTATGTCATCTCAAGAGTTAGACTTACAAAAAGCAAAAGAAGAACTTATTGGAGTTATTGAAGAAATGACAATTCAAATGCAAGAAGTATTTAAAGAAAACTTTAAAATTTTAAATGAAAACTTTGGAGAAACCTTTAGAGAATTATTTAAAGGTGGAAAAGCAGAATTGATTTTAGGTGGAGATGATATATTAAATTCTAATATTATTATTAATGTTGAACCACCAGGTAAAAAGCTTCAAAATATTAATCTTATGTCTGGGGGAGAAAAAGTTCTTTCTGCAATTGCATTATTATTTGCAATTTTAAAAATGAAGCCAACACCATTTTGTATATTAGATGAAATTGAAGCAGCTTTAGATGATGCTAATGTTTATAGATATGCAGAATTTTTAAAACAGTTTTCTGAAAATATTCAATTTATAGTAATAACACATAGAAAAGGAACTATGGAAGCTAGTGATGTAATGTATGGTATAACTATGGAAGAAAAAGGTATATCGAAAGTGGTATCAGTAGACTTGTCTAATAATTAGGAGGAATTAAGATGTTTGGAAAGTTATTTAATAATCTTAAAAGTGGATTAACTAAAACAAGAAATGCATTAACAGATAAAATAAATGAAGCTTTAAATTTAGCTGTATCTATTGATGATGATTTATATGAAGAATTAGAGGAAATACTTATAATGGCTGATATAGGTATGGATACTACTATGGAAATCATAGAAAAATTAAAAGATAAAATAAGAAAAGAAAAAATAAATGATGTGGAACTTGTTAGACCTGCATTAAAAAGCGTAATTGCTGAAATGATGAAAGCTGGTAGTGAAAATGAAAATGATACTAATGCTGAAAAGGAAGTAATTTTAGTAATTGGTGTAAATGGTGTTGGTAAAACTACAAGTATAGGTAAGCTTGCAGCTATGAATAAAGCTGAAGGTAAGAAAGTTTTACTTGCAGCAGCAGATACATTTAGAGCAGGTGCTATTGATCAACTTGTTGTTTGGAGTGAAAGAGCAAAAGTTGATATAGTTAAGCATGGTGAAGGATCAGATCCAGCAGCAGTAGTATTTGATGCTATTAATGCATCTAAATCAAGAGGGGTTGATTTACTTATTTGTGATACAGCAGGAAGATTACACAATAAGAAAAATTTAATGGATGAATTAGGTAAAATAAATAGAATAATAGATAGAGAACTTTCAAATGCTCATAAGGAAACTTTATTAGTTTTAGATGGAACAACAGGACAAAATGCAGTTATTCAAGCAAAGCAATTTATGGAAGTTTGCCCTATAGACGGAATAATATTAACTAAACTTGATGGAACAGCAAAAGGTGGAGTTGTAATTTCAATTAAAAACACGTTAAACATACCTGTTAAATATATAGGTGTTGGTGAAGGAATAGAGGATTTACAAGCATTTGATCCAGAAAGCTTTGTAGAAGCACTGTTTTAATGGTGAGTAACAAGTGACAAGTGATAAGTGGCAAGTTAAGGTGAAAACTCCTAGGGGGGGTTGGAAAAATATAGATTTAAGAAATTTCTTGAGGAATCTTAAAATTAACTACAAATTACAAACTAGCTAGGAGTTTTTGAAAATATATTTTCAAATTCAGCATTAGCTGAATTTATACAATAATTTGTAACTTGTCACTTGAAACTTGAAACTGAAAAAACTTGTTGCTAAAAGTTATATTAGTAATTAAAATAACTATAGGTACAAAAGAAAGTACTAAACTTGTTCATAAGTTAGTAAAATTAGCACTTTATAATGAGAAAGAAAAAAATATTTAAGTGTTAAGTAAAAATACTTGACACCTAAAATTCATTCTGTTAAAATCACAGATGTGGGTAAGGTGATAGGCATGGAAGATAGAGTTGAGATTTCGTTGCTAATGGATTTTTACGGTTCATTGCTTACGGAAAAACAAAGAAATATCATGGAGCTATATTACAACGAAGATTTATCTTTAGCTGAGATTGCTGAATTAAACAATACAAGTCGCCAAGCGATTCATGACCTCATAAAAAGATGCTATAAACAATTTCTAACTTATGAAAGTAAATTAAATTTGCTTGAAAGGTCTTTTAACAAGGAAAAGAAAATTATTGATTTTTTAGAAAATATCAATAAAAAATATTCTTTATCTCATGAGGACTATGAAAGTTATAAAGAAATACTAGAAAATTTATAGGCATAGGAGGGTTACCATGGCTTTTGAAGGTTTAGCTGATAAGTTGCAAGAAACGTTTAAAAAACTTAGAGGCAAAGGTAAATTAAACGAAAAAGATATAAAAGAAGCTATGAGAGAAGTAAAGCTTGCATTATTAGAAGCTGATGTTAACTTCAAAGTTGTAAAAACTTTTGTTAAAAATGTTAGTGAAAAATGTGTAGGTAGTGAAGTTTTAGAAAGCTTAACTCCAGCTCAACAAGTAATCAAGATAGTTAATGATGAACTTACTGAGTTAATGGGAGGAAGCGAAAGTAAAATCAACTTCTCAAGCGTAGGACCAACTATTATAATGTTAGTTGGATTACAAGGTGCAGGTAAAACCACAATGGCTGGTAAACTTGCATTACAATTAAGAAAAGATAAAAATAAGAAACCTCTTTTAGTTGCATGTGATATATATAGACCAGCAGCTATTAAACAATTAGAGGTTGTAGGAAAGCAAATTGACATTCCTGTTTTCCAAATGGGAGATAAAATAAGCCCAGTGCAAATTGCTAAAGAAGGTATTAAGCATGCTAGGGAAAACGGAAATAATGTTGTAATTATAGATACAGCTGGTAGACTTCACATAGATGAAGAACTAATGACTGAACTTAAAGATGTAAAGGCTGAAGTTAATCCTTCAGAAATTTTACTTGTTGTTGACTCAATGACAGGACAAGATGCTGTAAATGTTGCAGAAACCTTTAATGAAGCTCTTGATATCTCAGGTGTTATATTAACAAAGCTTGATGGTGATACAAGAGGTGGAGCTGCTTTATCAATTAGACATATGACTCAAAAACCAATTAAGTTTATTGGTGTTGGGGAAAAGATGAATGATTTTGAAATATTCCATCCAGATAGAATGGCTAATAGAATATTAGGTATGGGGGATGTACTTTCATTAATCGAAAAAGCTCAAGAAGCTATTGATGAAAAAGAAGCTAAAGAGTTAGGTCAAAAAATGATGGAAAATGACTTTACTTATGATGATTACTTAACAGCTATGGAGCAAATGAAAAAGTTAGGATCACTAAGTAAAATTATAGATATGATACCAGGAGTTCCTAAGGAAATGAAGGAAATTGACTTTGATGCTGGTGAAAAACAATTATCTAGAGTTAAAGCAATAATTTATTCAATGACTGCAAAGGAAAGAAAAAATCCAAAGCTTATAGTAGGATCTTCATCAAGAAAGAAGAGAATTGCTATGGGATCTGGTACATCATTACAAGAAGTTAACAAACTCATAAAAGGACATGAAATGATGAGAAAGCAAATGAGGCAAATGAAATCATTAACTAAAAAGTCCAAAAAAGGTTTATTTGGTAAATTACCTTTTTAAGAGTTTATATATAACCCTTTAAAGGAGGTGAAATTAATGGCAGTAAAGATCAGATTAAGAAGAATGGGTGCTAAAAAAGCTCCTTTCTACAGAGTTGTTGTTGCTGATTCAAGAAGCCCAAGAGATGGTAGATTCATCGAAGAAATTGGGTACTACAATCCAATAACAGAACCTGCAGAAATCAAAATCGACGAAGAAAAAGCTACAAAATGGATCAACAATGGTGCACAACCTACAGATGTAGTTAAGAGATTATTCAACACAGTAGGTCTTAACAAGTAATTTTTGGGAGGTGAACTCTGCAAAATACATTTACATTAGTACATAGTATTTGCAGGCTCTTATGAAAGATTTAGTTGAAGTAATTGCTAAATCCTTAGTGGATAATCCTAGTGAAGTTCATGTAAATGAAATTCAAGGAGAGCAAGACTTAATTCTTGAATTAAGGGTTGCTCCTGAAGATATGGGTAAGGTAATCGGTAAACAAGGAAGGATAGCAAAAGCTATCAGAACTGTAGTAAAAGCCGCAGCACTAAACAAAGATCAAAAAATAGTAGTTGAAATTATCGATGTAAAGAGTTAGGATTTTTCCTAACTCTTTTTTATTGTGTGCCAAACATGGACAACAACTTGACGGTGAAAGTCCGTTGTGGGCTTGGTAGTGGAAACCACTAGCCAAGGACAAGGGTGGCAATCGTGAGGTGGAATCTGAAGGAAGTTTGAGGCAAAGTCTCGGTCTGAGTAATACGAACTACATACAAGGCTTACTAAAGTCGGACGAGTTTGTAATACAAAACAAAGTCCAACACTACCAAAAACTTTAGGAGTAAATGTAGCAGATATATGAGATGAAGGTTACGGACTTAGGCTTGAAAAGCCTAACATATCAGTATATTAAAATTCATTAAACTTAAAGAACCGCCGTGTACCAGGCCAGTATGCACGGTGGTGTGAGAGGGAGGAAAATAAAATAATTTATTTTCCTCCTACTCGATTCTACAAAAACTAGTGTGTCTCTAGCAGAGATACGTACATAGGAAAGTCATTAAGGTAAGTAATAATTATTTTGCTAAAACACAAAAATTTTGATATAAATAATATAGGAAAAAATTAAAGTAACGTAAGAGGTGAAAGTTTGTGAGTAAAAATTTAAAAGTTGGAAAAATAGTAAATACTCATGGGTTAAAAGGTGAAGTTAAGGTTATTCCATTAACTGATGATATGAGAAGATTTGATGATTTAGATTTTGTTTTAATAAATGGTAAAGAAGTTAAAATAGAAAGCTGCAAATATCAAAAAGATAGAGTTATAATTAAGCTTGAAGGTGTAAATAAAATTGAAGATGCAGAAAGACTTAAAGAAAAGTTTATGGAAGTAACAAGAGAAAATGCAGTTGAACTTGAAGAAGATTGTTATTTCTTAGCTGATTTAAGAGAATGTACTGTATTTGATACAACAGGAAAAGAATTGGGTAGAATATATGATGTTATCCAAACAAAAAATAATGATGTTTATTGGATTAGAAAACCTAAAGAATTATTAATACCTGTATTAAAAGATATAGTTTTAGATATTAATATAGATGAAAGAAAAATAATTATAAGACCAGTAGGAGAATGGATGGATGAAGATTAGTATTCTAACTCTTTTCCCTGAAATGTTTGATATATTTAATCATAGTATAATAGGAAAAGCTCAGGAAAAAGGATTAATTTCTATTAATACTGAAAATATTAGGGATTACACTTTAAATAAGCATAAAAAGGTTGATGATTATCCATATGGCGGAGGAGCAGGAATGGTAATGGCAGCTCAACCAGTAGTTGATTCTATAAGAGCTTGTAAGAAGAAAAATAATGGTAAAGTTGTATTTTTAGGACCAAAGGGAAAAACATTTAATCAAGAAATGGCAGAAGAATTAGCAAAAGAGGAAAGTTTGATTTTTCTTTGTGGCCATTATGAAGGAATAGATGAAAGAGCGTTTAAAGAAGTAGATTTAGAAATATCACTTGGTGACTTTATATTAACAGGAGGAGAAATGGCTGCAATTCCAGTTATTGATTCTGTATTAAGATTAGTGCCAGGAGTATTAAATAAATCTGAAAGTCATGAAGATGAATCTTTTTCAGATGGATTATTAGAATATCCACAATATACAAGACCAGAAATTTTTGAAGGGGAAAGTGTACCATCTGTATTAATTTCTGGACATCATGAAAATATTAGGAAGTGGAGAAGATTAAAATCTTTAGAAATAACAAAGAAAAGAAGACCTGACTTATATAAAAGTGTAGTTTTGACAAAAGAAGATAAAAAATTATTAAATAATAAAAAATAATTTCTTGAAATATAAAAATAGTTATGTTAAAATAACTTTTGTGTTAGTACGGGCGTTCCGCTGTCAAAAATTTTGTTAAGAGCGTCAATTATCAATTTAGGAGGGAATGCACAATGAACGAAATATTAAGAGCTATAGAAGCAGAACAAATGAGAAATGATTTACCAGAATTCCACGTTGGAGATACTGTTAAATTACACGTTAAAGTTAAAGAAGGTAACAGAGAAAGAATCCAAATGTTCGAAGGTACTGTTATTAAGAGACAAAATGGTGGTTTAAGAGAAACTTTCACTGTTAGAAGACTTGCTTATGGAGTTGGAGTTGAAAGAACTTTCCCAGTTAACTCACCAATCATCGAAAAGATGGAAGTAACTAGAAGAGGTAAAGTTAGAAGAGCTAAGTTATTCTACTTAAGAGATAGAGTAGGTAAGGCTGCTAAAGTTAAAGAATTATTAACTAAATAATTTAAGTTAATAAAGATATGAAGAGACTTAGTATTAAGTCTCTTTTTGTTTACAACAATTATTGAATAGTTAGTAGTTAGGAGTTAGTAGTTAATGAAAAAATTCAGCTTAGGCTGAATTTTAGAAAATATTTAAGGGGCTGTCGCACTAAAAATTTTATACACAATATATTGTTTTAAAAAATAAAAATCAACACAATATATTGTAATATTTATTCTTAATGGGGCATCCTCATCCATAACTAAAAACTACAAACTAAAAATAGATTTGGAGGTTTGAATTATGGCTACAATTAATTGGTTCCCTGGGCATATGAAAAAGACAAAGAGGGAAATAGTCGAAAATTTAAAGCTTGTTGATGCTGTTATAGAAATAAGAGATGCCAGAATTCCTAGAAGTTCAGCAAATCCAGACATAGATAAAATTTGTGCAGGAAAGCCAAGAGTAATTTTATTAAATAAAAGTGATTTATCAGAATCAAGTGTAACTAAAGCATGGGTAAAAGAATTATCTAATGAAAATGTAAGAGTTTTAGAAGTTAATTGTTTAAGAGGGCAAGGTCTACAACAAATAAAGCCAGCACTTTTAGACTTATTAAAGGAAAAACATGAGAGAGCTAAAGCTAAAGGTTTAGTTAAATTTATGATGAGAGTAATGGTGGTTGGTATTCCAAACTGCGGTAAATCTACATTTATAAATAAAATGGCAAGAAATAATATTGCTAAAACTGGAGATAGAGCTGGGGTTACAAAGAGTAAACAATGGATAAAGACTTCTTTAGATATGGAAATGTTAGATACACCAGGTGTATTATGGCCTAAATTTGAAGATGAAAGAACAGCTTTAAATTTAGCATTTACAGGAGCTATTAAAGATGAAATCATGGATATAGAAGAATTAGCATATAAGCTAGTTGAAAGACTTCAAGAGTATTATCCACAAAGACTTATAGAAAGATTTGGAATTACTGAAATACATGAAAATCCATTAGATAATCTTGATGCTATTGCCAGAAAAAGAGGATGTATAATGGCACGTAATGAAATTAATTATAATAGAATTGCTGTTATGCTTATAGATGAATTTAGAGGAGGCAAATTAGGGAATATTTCTCTAGAGCGTCCAGATGATGTTTTCGAAGAAGTTGAAGTTGAAAAGAAAGAAGAAACTGAAAAAGAAAGAAAACGTAGAATAAGAAAAGAAAAGAGAAATGAAAAGAAAAAGGAAAGAAGATAATGGATATGTTAACTACAGATATTAGTAGCTTAGGTTATAAAGCTGTTAAAGAAAAAGTAGATAAAATAGATGTAAATGAAGTACATAATTCTGAAGATTTAATAAAAATTATAGATATATTAAAAGCTGATAAGCGTAAAAATATAAATAGTTTAGGCAATAAACTTCAAAGAGCTAAAGATAAGATTGAAAGTGAAATCAAAAGAGTAAGAGAAATGTATAATTTTGATAAATCTTTTGGAGATTTTCAAGTTGTAGCAGGTGTAGATGAAGTTGGAAGAGGACCTTTAGCAGGACCTATTGTTTCATGTGCAGTAGTATTAGATTTAAATGTTCTTGATGATGAGTTAATATTATGGATTAATGATTCAAAAAAAATAAACGAGAAGAAAAGAGAAGAATTAGCAGAAATAATAAAAGAAAAAGCAGTTGCATATTATATTGCTTCTAGAGATTCAAAGGAAATTGATACAAGAGGAATTGGAGTTTGCAATAATGAAGTATTCCTTGAAGCATGTAATAGTTTAAAAGTAAAGCCTGATTTAGTTTTATCTGATGGATATACAGTAAAGGGAATACAAATACCAAATAAAGCTGTAATTAAAGGTGATACAAAATCAGCTTGTATAGCAGCTGCATCAATTGTTGCAAAAGTATATAGAGATAGTTTGATGAAGGAGTATTCTAAAAAATATCCACATTATGCTTTTGAGGAAAATGCAGGTTATGGTACATCTAAGCATATAGCAGGACTTAAAGAATATGGTCCTACAGAAATTCATAGAATGTCATTTTTAAACAATATATTATCATACTAATATGCTCTAAATGCATCTTGTACATGATTTATAATATGAGAAGATGTTATAGTATTAAATATTACTTCTATTATGTCATATCTAACATTAAAGTTATAATATTTCTTAGAAATTAAATATAATTCAGATAATTTAATTATTTGTTTTTGTTTATAGCAGGTAATAGATTCTATTGGGGAACCAAATGAATTTGAATACCTGCTTTTTATTTCACAAAAAATTAATAAATTATTCTTTTTACATATAATATCTATTTCACCAAATTTATTTCTAAAATTCATATTTAAAATTTTATAACCTTTAGAGATTAGATAATCTCTAGCTAAAGCTTCACCAAAGCTACCAATGTCCTTATTATAACTATGCATTTTAATCACCTCTTATTTTAATCATAGACTAAGAATGTATTTTTATTCAAGATAAGGTTAAAAAAGTAAAACAATGTCAATAATGAAGAAATAGTATTGAAATATGAAGGGATTGTGATTTTAGAATATGGCTATACAAATAATAAGTGCAACTCATAGGGGATTAGATGGGGTATTAATTAATGTAGAAGTAGATATTACAAGAGGAATTCCAATATTTAATATAGTTGGATTACCAGATACATCAATTAAAGAATCAAAAGAGAGAGTAAGGATGGCAATTATAAATAGTGGGTATGAATTTCCTTTAGGAAGGATTACTATAAATTTAGCACCAGCAGATGTAAAGAAGATAGGGAGTTTACTAGACTTGCCAATAGCATTAGGAATTTTAATGGCATCAGGACAAATTGAAGAAAAATCATTAAATGACTATATAATTTTTGGAGAACTTTCATTAAATGGAGAATTAAAGGGTGTTAAAGGTGCTATTCCTATTATATTTGAAGGAGATATAAGCAAGAAGCAAAATTTTATATTTCCATTAGAAAACTTAAGGGAAATGAGAAATTTTATATTAGGAAATTTTTATCCATTTAAAACATTAAATCAGGTTATTTCATTTTTAGAAAATAATGATTTGCTCCCTTATAAAGGTGAATCTCAAAAGAAAAAGAAAGTAATATATAACAATAAATATGAAGACATAATGGGGCAATATACATCCAAGCATGCAATGGAAATTGTAGCAGCAGGAAGACATAATATTATGTTATTTGGTTCACCAGGTTGTGGGAAAACAATGCTTGCAAAGGCATTACCTTCAATATTACCACCTATGACATTAGAAGAGCAAATGGAAGTTGCAAAAATTTATAGTGTATCAGGTATGTGGAATGATGGGTATGATATATCAAGGCCTTTTAGATCACCACATCATACAATAACGAAAACTGCTTTAATTGGAGGAGGAAAAGATATTAAAGCAGGTGAAATAACTTTAGCACATAATGGAGTACTATTTTTAGACGAAATTTTGGAATTTAAAAAGGAAGTACTAGAGTTATTAAGACAGCCCCTTGAAGATAGAATAATAAATATATCAAGATTAAAAGATAGTTATACATTGCCAAGCAACTTTATACTTGTAGGAACTTTTAATCCATGTCCTTGCGGAAAAATGTTAGATTATGATTCTACATCTGTATGTACTTGTACAGAGTTAGAAAAAAAGAGATATATAAATAGAATGTCAAGATCATTACTTGATAGAATTGATATTTTAAATTTTGTTCCAAGAATAAAAACAGCAGAAATTTGTATAGGAAAAGATGAAATAAATTCTGATAATATGCGACATAGAGTAATAGTTGCAATAGAAATACAAAAGGAACGCTTTAAAAACACAAATTATAGATATAATTCAGAAGTTGTTGGTAAAGATGTTTTAAGATTATTTAAGTTAAGTAAAGGAGCTAAAAAAGTGTTAGAAAGTTATTATAAAAATTATGATATTACTCTTAGAGGATATACAAAAATAATAAAGGTTGCACGAACAATAGCTGATTTAGAATGCTGTGATGAAATAATGGATTATCATATAATTGAATCAATAGGCTTTAGAAAAAATGTATTTGGAGAAATTATTTAAGGTTGGTGTTGAAAAATGAAAGAGTATGAATTGTGGTTAATTTTAATGGATATAAGTAATTATGAAAAAGTAAAATTAATAGAAAAGTATAATAATGAAGAAAATATTTATAATAATATTGATAATATAATTAATAAAAATGAAATAAATAAAATATTTATAAAAAGATTTAAACATAGGGATATATATAAAGAAGAGGATTTTAAAAAGTTTTTATATAAAAATGATATACAATATGTAACTTTATCATCAAATTTATATCCTGAAAAATTAAAAAATATAAGTAATCCTCCATATATGTTATTTTATAAAGGAGATTTATCTTTAGTTAATGAAAAAATGATAGCAGTTATAGGTGCAAGAAAAAATACTCTTTATGGAGAGCAAGTTGCTAAGATGATTGCAAATGAGTTATTTGAAGTATCATATGGAGTAGTAAGTGGAGTTGCAGCAGGAATAGATTCAATTGCTCATCGTCAAATACTTAGTAGAGGTGGAAAGACAATTGGAGTTTTAGGCTGTGGAATAGATGTTGTATATCCAAAATTCAATAAGAAGTTATATGAACAAATATCTAAAAATGGATTGCTTATTTCAGAATTTTTACCTGGAACAAAACCTTTAGCTTATAATTTTCCTCAAAGAAATAGAATAATAAGTGGATTAAGTAATGAAGGAGTTATAGTAGTTGAAGCATCAAAGAAAAGTGGTTCTTTAATTACAGTTGATTATGCACAAGAACAACATAAGAAAATATTAGCAGTTCCAGGCTCTATATTTAATGAAACTAGTGCAGGATGTAATTCTTTGATATATGATGGTTGTGATCCATTTTTGGGAAAACAAGATTTGTATGATTTTCTTAATATAATTAAAAAAGGTGGAGAAAATAATAACAAAAATGACATAAAAATGGATTTGTTAAAAAAGATAGGAAAAGAGCCTATACATATAGATAAAATAATTGGAAGTGTAAATATTGACAGAACAGCTTTATTTGAGTTATTATTTGAAATGCAAAATGAAAATGAAATTATTTGCCTACCAGGCAATTATTATGTAAAGATTAGATAGAGATGGATTAGGGGGGTAAAAGCTCCTAAGGAATATATAGGAGTTGATGGTATGGGTCAGAATCTTGTTATAGTAGAATCACCTGCAAAAGCAAAAACAATAAGTAAATACTTAGGGAAAAATTATACTGTTGAGGCATCAATGGGTCATGTTAGAGACTTACCTAAAAGTAAATTAGGTGTTGATATAGAAGAAAATTTTACTCCAAAGTATATAACTATAAGAGGAAAAGGTGAATTAATTAATAAATTAAAAAAAGCAGCAAAAAAGGCTGATAAAGTATATCTTGCAACAGACCCTGATAGAGAAGGGGAAGCAATATCTTGGCATTTAGCTAATATTCTAAAAATTTCGGAAGATGAAACTTGCAGAATAGTTTTTAATGAAATTACTAAGGGAGCTGTAAAAGAATCTATTAAGGAAGCTAGAAAAATTAATTTAAATTTAGTTGATGCTCAACAAGCAAGAAGAGTATTAGATAGATTAGTTGGATATGAAATAAGTCCTATTCTTTGGAAAAATGTTAAATGGGGATTAAGTGCAGGTAGAGTTCAATCAGCTGCGTTAAAGTTAATATGTGATAAAGAAGAAGAAATTAAGGCTTTTGAACCAAAAGAATATTGGACGGTAGATTGTGTTTTAAAAAAAGGAAGAAAAAAATTTCCTATCAAATTAACAAAGCATGACAATAAGAAAATAGAAATTAATAATGAAGAAGAAGCTAATAAAATAATAAATGATCTTTCACAAAATGATTATAGAGTTGAAAAAGTTAAAAAAGGAAGCAGAGCTAAAAATCCACTTCCTCCATTTACAACAAGTACACTTCAACAAGAAGCATCTAAAAAATTAAATTTTATAACTAAAAGAACTATGTCTATAGCACAAGCTCTTTATGAAGGTGTTGATGTAAAAGGATTTGGGACAGTAGGTCTTATAACTTATATGAGAACTGATTCTGTTAGAATTTCTGAAGAAGCGCAAGGAAAAGCTATAGATTTTATTAAGCAAAGCTATGGAGAAGAATATATACCAAAAGAATTAAGAGTATATAAAGGTAAGAAAAATATACAAGATGCTCATGAAGCAATTAGACCTTCTCATATAGAAATAACTCCTGAAGTTGCAAAAGCAAGTTTAACACCAGAACAATATAAGCTATATACTTTAATTTGGAAGAGATTTATTGCAAGTCAAATGTCATCTTGTGAATTAAGTACAAATAGCATTGATATAGTTAATGGAAACTATACTTTTAAAGCATCAGGATCAACTATTAAATTTGATGGTTTTATGAAAGTATATGATTATAAAACAGAAGAAGAAGATAATGATGTATTATTACCAGAATTAGAAGAGGGAGAAGTTTTAGAGCCAGCATCAATTGAAGGCAAACAACACTTCACACAACCACCAGCTAGATATACAGAAGCTTCTTTTGTTAAACTTTTAGAAGAAAAGGGAATAGGAAGACCATCTACATATGTACCAACAATATCAACATTGTTAAGTAGAGAATATGTAGTTAGAGAAAAGAAAAATTTAATTCCTACAGAACTTGGGTTTATTGTAAATAACATTATGTGTGATTATTTTAAACAAATAGTAGATGTAGATTTTACAGCAGGTATGGAAAGAAAACTTGATTATATAGAAGAAGGTAGTGAAGAGTGGAAATCTGTTGTAGGAGAATTCTTTGCACCATTACAACAAGCTATAGAAAAAGCGGAAAAGGAAATATCTAAAGTTGTAATTGAAGATAAAGTAAGTGATGTACCTTGTGATAAATGTGGAAGAATGATGGTTATTAAAAAGGGAAGATATGGAACATTTTTAGCATGTCCAGGATATCCAGAATGTAAAAATGCTAAGCCGATTGTTGAAGAATTGGATGTACCATGTCCAAAATGTGGAGGAAAGATTTTAGTTAAAAGAAGTAAGAAAGGTAAAAAGTTTTTTGGATGTTCTAATTATCCTGAATGTGATTTCGTTAGCTGGAATGAACCAATTAAAGAAGCTTGTTCTAAGTGTGGAAGCTATATGACTATTAAGTACTCTAAAACAAAAGGTAAGCAGGCAGTATGTTCAAATACTGAATGTGGAAATGTAATACAATTAGAAGAAGATAAAAAAGAAGAATAATGAAATCACCCCAATAAGTACTTGTCGAAAGAATGTAAAAAATGTTGTAAAAGAAATATTAATATGATACTATAAAAATAATAGAGATATCATAAAATTTTGATTATTTAGAAAATTAGCATTTATTAGATAAGGATTATGATGGGGGGAGTATTTAATTGTCATCATTATTAAATAAAACAAGAAGATTAAATAAAATTCTACAAACAGGTGGTGCAGACCCAGTAGTATTTGATGATATATGCAAACTTTTAAGTGAGGTATTATCTTGTAATGTATATATTATTAGTAGAAAAGGAAAAGTTTTAGGGCATACATTTTCTAAAGATTTTGAATGTGGAATAATGAAAAAATATGTTTTAGAAGAATGTAGATTTCCAAAAGGGTATAATGAAAGCTTATTAAAAATTACAGAAACTTTAGCAAATGTAAAAAGCAATGGAATTTGTGTTTTTAAGGGTGAGGGTAACTGCGAAATATCTAATAAAATATCTACAATTGTGCCTATAATAGGGAATAGAGAAAGAATGGGTACATTACTTTTAGCTAGATTTGGAGAAGAATTTACAGATGATGATTTAGTTTTAGCTGAGCATAGCACTACTATAGTAGGAATGGAAATGTTAAGAGCTAAACAAGATGAATTAGAAGATGATTCTAGAAAGAAAGCTGTTGTTCAATTAGCAATTGGTACTTTATCTTATTCAGAATTGGAAGCTGTTGACCATATATTTAATGAATTAGATGGTAATGAAGGTTTATTAGTAGCTTCTAAAATTGCAGATAAGGTTGGAATTACAAGAAGTGTTATAGTTAATGCTTTAAGAAAATTTGAAAGTGCTGGTGTAATTGAATCTAGATCATTAGGCATGAAAGGTACTCATATTAAAATTTTAAATGAAAAATTAGTTGATGAGTTAAAAAAGATAAGATAAATAAAAATGTGGATGTTGCATTAAGAATAAATACTACAATAATATTGTGTTGATTTTTATTTTTAAAACAATATATTGTGTATAAAAGTTTTAGTGCGACAGCCCATTTTTTGTTTTAAAAAATAAATTTTAGGCAATAATAAAAAAGATGAATTATTATTTATAAGTTTATATCATGAGTTAATTATAATAGTTTTACAATAATTTTATTCTTTTATGGCGTGAAAGATAAAATATGCAAAAAATATGTTGCTACTATATAAAGCTTATGATATACTAACCTAGGTAATAAAATACACACACAACCCAATGTATAAAGTTGGTGCCTAATTATTTAGGAAGCTTTATAAAAATGAAGGTTGTGGAGGAAAAACCAGGAGGTAACAAAATGTCAGTAATATCAATGAAACAATTATTAGAAGCAGGCGTTCACTTTGGACACCAAACAAGAAGATGGAACCCTAAGATGGCTCCATATATATTCACAGAAAGAAACGGAATATATATAATAGATCTTCAAAAGACAGTTAAGAAGGTAGAAGAAGCTTACAACTTCATGAGAGAAGTATCAATGGAAGGAAAAGATATCCTTTTCGTTGGAACTAAGAAACAAGCTCAAGAAGCTATCCAAGAAGAAGCTATAAGATCAAACATGCACTTCGTTAACAACAGATGGTTAGGTGGTATGTTAACTAACTTCAAAACTATAAAAACAAGAATTAAGAGATTAGAAGAATTACAACAAATGGAACAAGATGGAACATTTGATGTTTTACCTAAGAAAGAAGTAATCAAATTAAAAGGTGAAATGGAAAAATTACAAAACAACTTAGGTGGTATCACTAACTTAAACGTTGATAACATCGGAGCTATGTTCGTAGTTGACCCAAGAAAAGAAAAGAATGCTATATCAGAAGCAAAAATCTTAGGAATTCCAGTAGTAGCTATCGTAGATACTAACTGTGACCCAGAAGAAGTTGATTACGTAATTCCAGGAAATGATGATGCTATCAGAGCTGTTAAATTAATAACTGCTAAACTTGCTGATGGAGTTATCGAAGGAAGACAAGGTGAACAATTAGCTGAGTAATAACTTTAAGAGGTAGGTGAGGGCAACTTCATTTACCTTTTAACCTAAAATAAGGTTTACATTTAATGTCAAGGAGGAATTTAATAATGATAACTGCTAAATCAGTTAAAGAATTAAGAGAAATGACTGGTGCAGGTATGATGGACTGCAAAAAAGCTTTAGTTGAAACTGAAGGAAACATGGAAAAAGCTATTGAATTTTTAAGAGAAAAGGGATTAGCTGCTGCTGCTAAAAAAGCTGGTAGAGTTGCTGCTGAAGGTATCGTTAAGACTTTCGTTTCAGCTGATAAGAAAACTGCTGCTATGGTAGAAGTTAATTGTGAAACAGACTTCGTTGCTGCTAACGAAGAATTTGTAGGATTTGCTACAAAGGTTGCTGAAATAGCTGCTAACACAAATGCTACAACAGCAGAAGAATTAGTTGCTGAAAAGTTTGATGGAGAAGCTACTATACAAGAAGCTTTAACTGCTTTAATTGCAAAATTAGGCGAAAACATGACAGTAAGAAGATTTGTTAAATTCAATATTGAAAACGGAGCTATTGCTAGCTACATCCACGGTGGCGGAAGAATTGGTGTTATGGTAGAGGTTGCTTGTGACACTGATAGCGCTATGTTAGAAGAAGTAGCAAGAGAAGTTTGTATGCAAGTTGCTGCTGCAAATCCTCTATTCTTAAGCAGAGAACAAGTAGATAGCGAAGCTTTAGAAAAAGAAAAAGAAATCTATAGAGTTCAAGCATTAAATGAAGGAAAACCAGAAAATATCGTTGAAAAAATGGTAATGGGAAGAATCCAAAAATACTACAAAGAAGTTTGTCTTTTAGATCAAGCATGGGTTAAAGATGGAGATAAGTCAATTGCTAAATTCTTAGAAGAAAAATCTAAAGAAGTTGGTTCTCCAATAACTATTACAAGATACGCTAGATTCGAAAGAGGAGAAGGTATCGAAAAGGTTGAAGAAGACTTCGCTGCAGAAGTTGCTAAGACTATGGGTATGTAATATAAAGAGAACACTTTTGTGTTCTCTTTTTTTAAGGAAAAGACTACATATATACCATAAGGAGGGATTACAATGGCAAATGTTGCATATAAAAGAGTAATGTTAAAAATTTCAGGAGAAGCTTTATCAGGAGCAAATGGATTTGGTTTTGATTTTGAAGTAGTAGGAAGAATAGCAAGAGAAGTTAAAACTTTAGTTGATATGGGCGTAGAAGTTGGCTTAGTTGTTGGTGGAGGAAACATATGGAGAGGTAGAACCGGTGAAGGTATGGATAGAACTACTGCAGACCATATGGGAATGTTAGCAACATGTATTAATGCATTAGCTTTACAAGATGCATTAGAAGGTATTGGTGTTATGACACGTGTTCAAACTGCTATAGAGATGAAAGAAATAGCTGAACCATTTATAAGAAGAAGAGCTGTTAGACACCTTGAAAAAGGAAGAGTTGTAATTTTTGGAGCAGGATCAGGAAACCCATATTTCTCAACTGATACTGCAGCAGCATTAAGAGCAGCAGAAATTGAAGCTGATGTTATATTATTAGCTAAAAATGTTGATGGTGTATATGATAAGGATCCAAATAAGTTTGCAGATGCTAAAAAATATGATAAACTTACTTATATGGAAGTAATCGAACAAGGATTACAAGTAATGGATACAACAGCGACTACATTATGTATGGACAATAATATTCCAATATTAGTCTTTGGTATAAGCGAAGAAGGAAATATTAAGAAAGTAATGGAAGGTCAAAAAATAGGTACAATTGTATCTAAATAATTAAGGAGGTATATATGATTAAGGACGTATTAAATACTGCAGAAAGCAAAATGAAAAAAACTATATCTGTATTAACATCAGATTTAACTACATTAAAAGCTGGTAGAGCTAACCCTAAGATGCTTGATAGAATTCAAGTTGAAGCTTATGGTGGATTATGTCCAATTGAACAAGTTGGAAACATATCTGCTCCAGAACCAAGAATGTTAGTTATAACTCCATGGGATAAATCTTTATTAAAGGATATAGAAAAAGCTATTTTAAAGTCAGATTTAGGAATTAACCCTTCTAATGATGGATCTATAATAAGATTATTAGTTCCAGAATTAACAGAAGAAACAAGAAAAAATCTTGTTAAAAATGTTAAAAAGCTTGGAGAAGATGCTAAAGTAGCAGTAAGATCTATTAGAAGAGATGCTAATGAAAAGATCAAAGCATTAAAGAAAGACGGACATATTTCAGAAGATGAAGTTAAAAAAGGTGAAGAATCTGTTCAAAAGAAAACAGATCAATATGTTAAAGAAATAGATTCACTAGTTGTAGCTAAGGAAAAAGAGATTATGTCAATTTAAAACCTGCTATTTAGCAGGTTTTTTTATTAACTGCAATTTTAAAATAAATTATAAATATATTTATATTATTAGTTTTAGGAAGGTTATTAAAAAAAGTAGTTAAAAGTTTAAAATATCATTTGTTGAAGTGTGGAGGCTAAAAAATGTTAAGCTATTTTAAAGCAAATAAGAAAGAAGAAAAAACTAAGTTTGAATTAGATGCTGATAATATACCACAACATATAGCTATAATCATGGATGGTAATGGGAGATGGGCAAAAGCCAAAAACTTACCTAGAACTATGGGACATAAAGCTGGAGTTGAAACTATTAGAAGAGTTATAAAAGAAGCTGATAGACTTGGAGTAAAATATATTACACTATATGCTTTTTCAACTGAAAATTGGAAAAGGCCTAAAGATGAAGTTAATGCTTTAATGAAACTTTTAGTGCAATACTTAAGAAGCGAAGTTTCAGAATTGCATAGAAATAAAGTAGTTTTAAGAGTTTTAGGAGACATTACAGCTCTTGCAGATGAATGTAGAAAAGAAATTGAAGAATCTATAGAATTAACTAAAAATAATACTGGATTAGTATTGAATTTTGCCTTTAATTATGGTGGAAGAGATGAAATTATAAGGGCAGTAAAAAATGTTGTAGATGATGTTCAAGAAGGTAAAATAAATAAGGAAAATATAACGCAAGAATTATTTGCAAATTATTTATATACTAAATATTCACCAGATCCAGATTTAATAATAAGACCATCAGGAGAACAAAGATTAAGTAATTTCTTATTATGGCAATGTGCTTATTCTGAATTTTGGTATTCAAATATAAATTGGCCAGATTTTTCAGAAAAGGATTTACAACAAGCTATATATGATTATCAAAATAGAGATAGGAGATTTGGTGGAGTATAATATAGGAGTTGGAATATGAAGGTTAATAGCAGATATATAGGTGCACTTGTACTTGCACCATTATTAATATTTGTACTTTTAGGGGGATTACCATTAAAATTATTTACTATAGCATTATCAGTATGTGGATTATATGAATTTTATCATGCATTAAGTACTAAGGAAATTAAGAGTATTCCAATAATAAGCTATGCTTTATTAATTGCTTATTATCTTCTTAATAATAACTTTGAATCTATGATGTATATTTTAGTAATAGCAATGGTATTATCTTTAATAATACCAATTATAGATTTAAAATATTCTTTTATGGATGTTTCAGTAACATTTTTAGGATTTGTTTATGTTGTAATTTTATTTAGCTTTATTCCATTAGTAAATTCTAAAATACATGGAGAATATTTAGTTTGGCTTATATTTATAGGTGCATGGCTTTCTGATACAGCTGCATATTATTTTGGAAAATATCTTGGAAAACATAAGTTATGTCCAAAAGTAAGCCCTAAAAAAACTATTGAAGGGGCTATAGGTGGTTTTTTAGGTGGAACACTTGGATGTGGAATTTTTGGAATAGTAGTAAGTAGCTATGTTCCAGAAGTTAGTGTTATTCATTTCTTTTTAATTGGTGCTTTATGTGGTATAATGGGTCAATTTGGTGATTTAGTTGCATCATCAATAAAGAGATATGTAGGTTTAAAAGATTATAGTAACTTAATTCCAGGACATGGTGGAATATTAGACAGATTTGATTCAATATTATTTAATGCAGTAGTAGTATTTTATTATTTAACATTTATATTAGGAATTTAAAGTTAAAAGATACAATAGAAATTAAGCTATTGTATCTTTTTTTTAAAGTTATGATAAATTGTACAAATATATTTTAAAAATTTAAAACTATAAGATTAATTCAATAAATTAGGAGTGAAGGAATCCAATTTTTTATTTATACAAAATAAAGTTCACTAAAAGTAAATTACTTTGATAAATAAAAAATATTCTAAAAGATATATATATATAATAAATTAGTAGTGTGGTAGAATATAATATTTTAAGTTAAGGAGAAAAAATGAGATTATATAAGGGATATAAAAAGCATTATCAATATCAAACATTAGTTAATTTATTATTATTATTATTTCTTTTTGTAATTTTAGCATTTGTAATAAAAAATTATTTTAAACCTTTTTTTATTATTATAGTTTTATTAATAATTAGCAATCCTATGTATGATTTAATAAAAAAGATAATTCAAAAAAAAGAAATTGCAGGAGCCTTAACTATTTTATTAATAAATGTATTAATGTTTTGTTTTATATTTTATTTTGGAAATTCAATTGTAGGATTAATTCAAAGTTTTTACATAAATCATATAAATGAATTAAAAGAATGGCTTAACACAATTAAAGTTATTTTTAATATAGATTTAGAAAAATTTATTCAAAATAATTATCAAGGTTTAACATCATTAACATTTAAAAGTGGACTTGCAGTAACTGGACAAGGAATAATATCATATGTTATTGCCAATATAACTGTGTATTTTATACTTGTTGATAAAAGGATATTTATAAAATTTTTAAATTTTATTTTACCCTATGATGTTATTGAAACTATAATAATTAAAAAAAATAATTTAGGGGAAGTAATAAAAATCGAAATTAAATTAGTAATAATATGTATGATAATAACTATCGTGGGATTTAAAATATTAAATGTTCCAAGTGCAATATTTTTAGGTGTGATATGTGGTATTTTAGATATATTGCCATATGTAGGAACAATAATTGTATTTATTCCAATTATAATATACAATATAATAATGAAGAAATACTTATTAGTGGTTGGATTAATTGCTTTATATTTATTATTACAAATAATAAGAGAAGTATTAGAATTGAAATTTTTAAGTTCTAAATTAGATATTCATCCATTAGTAGTAATGTTATCTATGTATATAGGAGCAGAGATATTTGGAATAATAGGAATATTGATAGGTCCTATATACTGTTTAATAGCAAAAGATTTAATATATGAAGGAACATTATAGGAGGTATAAATGAAGAGTATTTCAATTTTAGGGGCAACAGGTTCTATAGGAACACAAACTTTAGATGTAATTAGAAATTCAAAAGAAAGAATTAACCTTATAGGAATTACTGCAAATTCTTCCGTAGATAAAATTAAAGAAATAATACAAGAATTTAAGCCTAAATATGTAGGTATGATGGAAAGTAATTCTGCTAAAAAAATAAAGGAGTATTGTGATGAAAATTATCCTGAAATACAAGTTTTTAGTGGTATTGAAGGATTGATAAAAATTGCAACATTAGATGAAATTGATACGGTAGTAACTTCAGTTGTAGGAATGATAGGGCTAAAACCAACTATAGCCGCTATAGAAGCAAAGAAAGATATTGCTTTAGCTAATAAGGAAACTTTAGTTGTAGCTGGTGAACTTGTTATGAATAAAGCAAAAGAAAACAATGTTAAGATATTGCCTGTTGATTCAGAACATAGTGCAATTTTTCAAAGTTTAAGTGGATATGAAAATAAAGATATAAATAAAATAATATTAACTGCTTCAGGAGGTCCATTTAGAGGTAAAACTTTAGAGGACTTAAAAGATGTAACTGTAAAAGAAGCACTTAAGCATCCAAAATGGAATATGGGGCAAAAAATATCAATAGATTCAGCTAGTTTAATGAATAAGGGGTTAGAAGTTATAGAAGCACATTTCTTATTTGATAAGGATTATGACAATATTGAAGTTGTTATTCATCCTCAAAGTATAATTCATTCAATGGTTGAATATAAAGATGCTAGTATTATAGCTCAAATGGGTACTCCAGATATGAGATTACCTATACAATATGCATTAAATTATCCTGAAAGAAAAGAAATGATTGCAAAACCACTTAATTTTTATGAAGTAGGATCATTAACTTTTGAAAAACCAGATTTAGAAACATTTAAATGCTTAAAATTTGCATATGAGGCAGGGAGAATTGGAGGATTAGCACCTACTATTTTAAATGGTGCAAATGAAGAAGCTGTTGCATTATTATTAGAAGAAAAAATAAAATTCTTACAAATATCAGAAATAATAGAAGAATGTATGATTGTGTTTAAAGATAATTATTATGATGAATTAACTTTAGAAAATATTGTTGAATTAGATGAAAAAGTAAAAAAATATATAAGAGAAAAATGGGCGTTAGGAGTGAATTAAGTGTATATTATAATGGCAATATTAGGCTTTAGTTTATTAATAATTGTTCATGAATTAGGACATTTTATTATGGCTAAGGTTAATGGAATTAAAGTAGAAGAATTTTCAATAGGAATGGGTCCAGAGATTTTTTCTAAAAAAGGAAAGGAAACTCAATATTCATTAAGGTTATTTCCTATAGGTGGATATGTAAAAATGCTTGGTGAAGAGGAAGTAAGTGATGATGAGAGAAGCTTTTCATCTAAGTCACCATTAAGAAGAATTACAGTTATTTTAGCTGGTGTTACAATGAATATTATTTTTGCAATTGTAGCATTTTCTATAATAATTAGTAATAGAGGATATACAGAAGCAAGAATAAGCAAATTAGAACCAAATACCCCTGCAATTGAATCAGGATTACAAGTTGGAGATAAAATATTAGCTATAGATGGTTCTAGAGTATTTACTACTACAGATGTATCAATGGGAATTCAGCTTTCTAAGGGAAAAACTGTTGATTTATTAGTAAATAGAAATGGAAAAAAAGAAAATATTAAAGTTACACCAAGATTAGTTGATAAAGATGGAACACAAATGTATCAAGTAGGATTTCATTATACACCAGTAGAAAATCCAACAGTACTTGAATCTATTAAAGAATCATTCAATGAAACAATTTCTTTAGTAACACAAACATATAAAGGTTTAAAGATGATGGTTACAGGGAAAGTTAACTTTAAAACTGATGTAGGTGGACCAGTTACAATTATTAAGATGTCAGGTCAAGCAGCAAAGAATGGTTTAATGACATTGACATATTTCTTAGGATTCATTAGTATAAATTTAGCTGTATTTAATTTATTACCTTTCCCAGCACTTGATGGTGGATGGACAGTAATATTATTAATAGAGCTAATAACAAGAAGAAAGGTTCCAGATAAAATAGTTGGAGCTGCAAACTATATAGGGTTTATGATTTTAATTGGATTTATGATTGTAGTTACATTAAAAGATATATTATTCCCTATTAGTTTATAGGAGTGAGGAAATATGGAAAGAAAAATTACAAGAAAAGTTAAGGTTGGATCTGTTTATGTTGGTGGAGATTCACCAGTTTCAATTCAATCTATGACTAATACAGATACAAGAGATGTAGAAGCTACATTAGCACAAATAAGAGCACTTCATGTAGCTGGTTGTGAAATAATAAGATGTGCTGTTCCAGATATGGAAGCAGCACAAGCAATAAAGGATATTTGTGAAGGGTCACCAATGCCTGTAGTTGCCGATATACACTTTGATTATAGATTAGCACTAAAGTGTGTTGAAAATGGAATTAATGCAATTAGAATTAATCCAGGAAACATTGGAAATATAGAAAGAGTAAAAGCTGTTACAGAAGCTTGTAAAGCTAAAAATATTCCAATAAGAATAGGTGTTAATTCTGGTTCTTTAGAAAAGGACATTTTAGAAAGGGATGGAAAACCTACTGCTAAGGGGCTAGTTGAATCAGCTTTAAGACATGTTAAGATTTTAGAAGAATTAAACTTTTATGATATAGTAATATCAATTAAATCTTCAGATGTACCTATGATGATTGAAGCTTATAGATTAATGAGCACAAAATGTAATTATCCATTACATTTAGGAGTTACTGAATCTGGTACTGTGTTTAGAGGAACTATAAAATCAACTCTTGGTATAGGAACTTTATTAGCAGAGGGAATTGGTGATACTATAAGAGTATCATTAACTAGTGATCCAATAGAAGAAATTAAGGTAGCAAAAGAAATGTTAATTGCTTTAGGTTTAAGAAAGCAAGGAATGACATTTGTATCTTGCCCTACCTGTGGTAGAACACAAATAAACCTTATAAAAATTGCAGAAGAAGTAGAAAAGAGGCTTGAAAAGTGCAATAAAAATATTAAGGTTGCAGTTATGGGATGTGTTGTAAATGGACCAGGTGAAGCAAGGGAAGCTGATATTGGTATTGCTGGTGGAAAAGGTGAAGGATTAATCTTCAAAAAAGGTGAAATAATTAAAAAAGTTAAAGAAGAAGACCTTATAGAAGAATTAATGAAAGAAATAGAGAACTTATAATATTATAAAAAATTTTTAATAAGGATAAATTAAGCTTAAAATCTTAATTTATCCTTATTTTTTATTAAATTAGAAAGTTAATTTATATAATATTTTAAGCTGTTCTACATATATTGTTAGTAAACTAGAATATTTAAAAAAAAATGGAGTGATGTAAAGATGGATGATAATGCCCTGATATTGATTGTTGTTATTGCTATTCTTATTATTATGTCAGCATATTTTTCAGCAACAGAAACTGCTTTTTCTAGCTTGAATAAAATAAAATTAAAAAATTTAGCTGCAAATGGAAGTAAAAGAGCTGAAAATACAATAAATCTTGATAAAAAATTTGATAGTATACTTTCAACAATATTAATAGGCAATAATATAGTGAATATAGCATCAGCATCTATAGCAACTATAGTTTTTACTAAATATTATGGAGATGCAGGTGTAACAATATCAACAATCGTTATGACTATAGTTGTATTAATATTTGGGGAAATATCTCCAAAAAGTTTATCAAAAGAAAGTCCTGAAAAATTTGCAATGTTTTCTACACCAATATTAAAAATATTAATGATTATATTTACACCATTAAATTTTTTATTTGGATTATGGAAAAAGATGATGTCTAAGGTAATAAAGGTTGAAGAAATACCAATAGAAGTTGAAGATGAATTATTAACAATGGTAGAAGAAGCTGAAATTAAAGGCGGTATAGATGAACATGAAAGCAAATTAATTCGTTCAGCTATAGAGTTTAATGATTTAGATGCAGATCAAATCTTAACTTCTAGGGTGGACATGATTTCAATACCAAAGGAAACTACAATGGAGGATGTTAGAAAGGTTTTTAAGGAAAATAAATTTTCCAGAATTCCTGTTTATGAAAATAATATAGACAATATAATTGGAGTAATTCATGAAAAAGATTTTTATGATGCATTAGATGAAAAAAAAGAAAATATTGATAGTATTATAAAGCCGATTTTATATGTAACATCAAATACTAAAATTTCAGAGCTTTTAAAAAAGTTTCAATATATTAAAAATCATATGGCAGTAGTTATAGATGAATTTGGGGGAACTATGGGGATTATAACACTTGAAGATGTATTAGAAGAACTAGTAGGAGAAATATGGGATGAACATGATGAAGTTGTAGAATATTTTAAGAAATTAGATGAAGGAAAGTATAATGTTATGTGCAGTGTTTCTTTATCAGATTTTTTTGAAGAATTTAATATGAAAGAAGAAATAGATGATTTTGAAGTACAAACTGTTAATGGATGGATTATAAAAGAATTTGGATATTTGCCTAGTATAGGAGAAAGTTTTATATATAAGAATTTAAAAATTTCTATTTCTAAAATTGGAGATAGAAAGATAGAGGAAGTGATAGTTGAAAAGCTTAATGAACAAGTAGTTTAATTAAAATTAAAAAAAAGTAAAATACAATTGAGCATATTATAACTTATCAAAATTAAATTTTAATGGGGCTGTCGCACTAAAACTTTTATACACAATATATTGTTTTAAAAAATAAAAATTAATACAATATATTGTAGTATTTATTCTTAATGCGACATCCCCATTAAACTATAATGGAAAGTAAATTAACTATATGTTATAATATGTAATAGTTTAATAAAAATGGTAAAGGGTGAGGGTGAAATGAATAAAGAAAATGAAAACAAAGTAACATTATCTACTGAAAGATTAGTATTAAGAGAATTTAATGAAAAGGATTTTTCAGCAGTTCATGCATATGCTTCTGATAAAGAAAATATAAAATATATGATATGGGGGTAAGGGATGAGAGTTGAGTTGAAGAGGGGTACATTAAATGATTTATTTACCCTTAAGGAGTTAGTATCTATGAATTATATAGATACTTGTGATAAAGACATTACACAAGCTTATATTACAGAATATATAGATAAAACTTTTACTATACCAAAGTTAAGTAAGGAACTTACAAGAGAAGATTCATTATTTTACCTTATGTATGTTGATAAAAAGTTAGTTGGATATACTAAATTAAATAAATATGAAGCACAGTTAGATATTAAGTCTCCAAAGTCATTAGAAATAGAAAAAATATATATTTTAAAGGATTATCAAAGTAAAGGATTAGGCAAAATTTTATTAAATGAAATAATTAGAATTGCAAAAAATGATAATAAGGAATTTATATGGAGCGGGGTATTAGAGAAAAATAAAAATGCAATTTCATTTTATAATAAAAATGGTTTTAAACAAATTGGAAGGTTTCCATTTAAGGTAGAAAACTATATTAAAACAGGCTTTATAATGCAAAGAGATATAAAGTAATATAGAAATAAGCTTTTGAAAAAATAAAAAAAGATATAATTAAAAATTAAAATATGAAAAGCTCCAAATTTAAAATTTGGAGTTTTTTTAATATAAATGGGATATATAAATAGATAAGGATTATAATAAACAATAATTATAATATTAATTTGGAAAGGTGGTTAAGGTATGGTTGATATATGTTTATTAGGATGTGGTGGAGGAATGCCAATGCCATTTAGAAGTTTATCATCAACAATTTTAAATTTTAAAGGTAGAAAAATTCTTATTGATTGTGGAGAAGGAACGCAAGTATCTATGAAAATTGCAGGAACAGGATTTAAAGATATAGATTTAATTTGCATAACTCATTGTCATGGAGATCATATTGTTGGACTTCCAGGTCTTTTAGCAACTATAGGAAATAGCGGAAGAATACAACCCTTAACTATAATAGGGCCAAGTGGAATTACGGAGGTAGTAAATGGGCTTAGGGTAATTGCTAAATATTTACCTTATGAAATAAATATAATTGAAAATCCAAAAGAAGTTAAATTTGATATAAATAAAGAAAAATTAGAATTATCAAAGGAAAATGGTCAATTAATATTAAGCTGTTTAGAGGTTGAACATTCATCGCCATGTTTAGGATATAGCTTTTATTTTAAGAGAGATAGAAAGTTTTCACTTGAAAAAGCTGAAGAAAATAATGTGCCTAAAGTTTTATGGAATAAGCTTCAAAAGGGAAATAATGAAAAAATAATTTATGATGGTAAAACTTATAAAAAAGAAATGGTACTTGGTGAAGAAAGAAGAGGAATAAAATTAAGCTTAATTACTGACACTAGACCTTTAAAGGATATAATAACATTTATAAAAGATAGCGATTTATTTATTTGTGAAGGAACTTATGGTGATGATGCAGACATTGAAAAGGCAATTAAGAATAAACATATGACCTTTAGAGAAGCTGCATTGCTTGCAAAGGAAGGAAAGTGTAAAGAAATGCTATTAACTCACTTTTCTCCATCTATGATTGAGCCAAAGGAATATGAAGAAAATGCAAAAAGCATTTTTGAAAATACAATTATAGGTGAAGATAGGATGAAAAAAGAATTAGCGTTTAAATAGTTAGCAGTTTTTAGTTTGTAGTTTGGGTATAAAGTCAGCTTAGTATGTGTAATACTTTGATTTTGAATAGGAGTAGGTTCATTTATTAATTCCTAAATTTTTAAAATTCATATTAACTTACCTTTTATCTTTCATCTAAAGTTTTATCTCATTATAACATTCATATATGTTAAGTGAAAAGCAAGATTGTTACAAATATAAAAATATTAAGGTATAATTTGTAATAAACAAACAAATTTTTAATATAAATACAATAATATTAGGAAACTATCTAATTTTGTAGTAAAATAGTAATTAAGGAATAAATTTGATATTAAGATAAAAGTATATTATAAATTTATATAGGAAAAGAGGTCAAAAGTTATGCTAAATGAAATCAACATAAAATTAAAAAAGTTAAAGAATGATGTTTCTTTAAAAAGTACATTAAATTGTGATATAGAAATGTTAGATAATAATTTAAACAAAGAAGAAAAAGAATTAAGATATTTAGAAAGACAATTAAATAAAGAAAAAAAACAAATGGATGATTTGAACAAGCTATCTATTTCTAATATATTTACATCTATATTTAAAAATAAAAAAAGTAAAAAAGAAAATCAAGAAAAAGAATATCTTGATGCAAAGGTAAAGTATGAAAAACAATTATTAATAGTAAATTCATTAAGAGAAAAAATAAAAATTAAAAGAAATGAACTTGATAAAATAGAAAATTGTGAAGAAGAATATGATAAATTAATGGACGAAAAAATAAATGTTCTTAAATTACAAGGAGATTATTTTACTAAAGAAAAAATAAGGCTTTTAGATGAAAAATTAAATGAATATTTAAAAATAAATGAAGATATTAGAAAAACACATAAGATTGGAAAAAATTTATTAGAAGAAGTTAAATTAGCAAAGCATGATTTAGAATGGTCAAAAAAATGGGGGAAGGTTGATATGGTAGCTAAAGATTCAATGTCTTCTATAGCTAAACAAAATAAAATAAGAAAGGTAAAATTAAAATTTGAAAATATAGAAAAATTAATAAATCAATTTAATAAGGAATTAGAAGATATAAAAATAAATAATTTAGAGTTTTCTAATATTACTTTTGCAATGTATATATTTTTTGATAACATATTTACTGATATTTCTGTACAAAGACAAATTAATGATTCAATAGAAGATATTGAAAGATTAGAAGATAAAGTTCAAAATATTTTATATAAATTGCAAATAAAAAATGAAGAAGTTATAAAAAAAATAAATAATGTAAAAAATGATTATATTTCATTTGTAGAGGAAGCAAGTTAAAGAAAGTTAATGCTATTTAAGTTAAATTTTAAATAGCATTAACTTTTTACTATTTTATCATTTAATTTAACATGTTTAAGAAGTAAAAATTTGTGCTATAATAATGTAGTTAAAAAATTATAAACACAGGGGGAAAAGGATTGAGTAAAGATATTATAAAAAAATTAACCCTTGAAATAAATAAGCATGAGAGTTTAGAGGATAAAGAACTTAAAATAATTAAGTTCCAGCTTTTAAGAAAAAGTATGATTTTAAAAGTTGTTTTAAGAGGCAAAGAAAAATTAACTCATGAAGAGGAAGAGTTAATAAAAAAGATTATTTGTAAGACTTTAATGATAAGAATTACAGTAGAAATAGTATTTTATAGAGATGCATCGGATATTTCTTTAGAGGAAGTAATAGAAAATCATTGGATTGAATGTATTTCAAGTACTATAAAAAATACACCTTTATGTAAAAGTCTTTTATTAAATTGTAAAAGGGAAATTAAGGATAATAAAGTTATCATATATAATGGATATGATAAATTAACAGAGCATTTAAAAGGAAAAAATGGAGAAAAATCACTAGAAGATACTGTAAAAACTGTGTTTGGAATTTCTTGTAGGTTTGAATTAAAGTTTGAGCCTGAAATGGAAGTAACAATAGATTTTGAAGCGAGAAAAAAAGAAGAAAAAGAATTGTTAAGTAAGGCAATGAAAGCAAGAGCACAAGAAGTAACGAAAAGTGTTACTGGTAATAAGTCTATGGAGAAAAGGCAAGCTGAAAAGAAACCTTATGAAAAAAGAGAAAATATTTATAAAAGAGAACAAAAAGCTGAAAATGCTATTTATGGAAGAAATATTTCTATTGAAGAAACTCCAATTAATGAAATAAATGAAAGATCAGGGTATGTTGCAGTTTTAGGAGAGGTATTTAAAGTAGATACAATGGAAACTAAAACAGGAAAGATAATTTTAACATTTTATATTACAGATTATACTAGTTCAATAACTGTAAAATGTTTCTTAAAGCCTCAGGAAAAAGATGAAGTTCTTGAAAATGTTAAAAAAGGACTTTATTGTAAAGTAAGAGGAGAAGCAATATATGATACTTATCAAAGAGAAGTTGTAATCATGGGAAGAGACATCTTAAAGATGAAAAAAGTAGAAAAAGTAGATTCAGTAGATGAAAAGAGAGTTGAACTTCATTGTCATACTACAATGAGTACAATGGATGGAGTTACACCAGTTTCTAAAATAGTTGAAAGGGCTGCAAAATGGGGGCATCCTGCTATAGCAATTACAGACCATGGAGGGGTTCAAGCTTTCCCAGATGCTCAAATAGCTGCAAAGAAAAATAAAATTAAGGTTCTTTATGGAGTTGAGGGATATTTAGTGGATGATGGAGTACCATTAGCATTAAATGAAAAAGGACAAAATTTAAATGATACCTATGTTGTATTTGATTTAGAAACAACAGGTTTTTCATCTAAAAATGATAAGATTATTGAAATTGGGGCTGTGAAAATTAAAAATGGAGAAATAATAGGTAACTTTAGTGAATTTGTTAATCCAAAAAGACCAATACCATATAAGATAATAGAACTTACAGGTATTAATGATGATATGGTTAGAAATGCAGAAACAATTGAAGAAATACTACCAAAGTTTTTAGAGTTTATTGGTGATAGTGTAGTTGTTGCACATAATGCTTCATTTGACTGTAGTTTTATTTCGAAAAATTGTAATGACTTAGGATTAACTTTTGAACCAACTATAGTTGATACCGTACCTTTATGTAGATTTTTATATCCAGAATTAAAATCTGTTAAGCTAAATATAGTTGCAAAGCATTTAGGAGTTAAGCTTGAAAGCCATCATAGGGCTGTAGATGATGCAAAGGCAACAGGAGATATATTACTTGAATGTATTAAAAAAACTAAAGAAGAAATGCAAATTGATACATTGGCAGGATTAAATAAGATTTTTTTAGAAAAGGTAGATATAAAAAAATTACCAACTTATCACATAATTATATTAGCAAAAACTCAAGCTGGAATAAGAAATCTTTATAAACTAGTATCAGAAGCCCATATAGATAATTTCTTTAGAAGACCTAGAACTAAAAAGTCAAGACTTATGGAAATGAGAGAGGGACTTATAATAGGTGGAGCTTGTGAAGCAGGAGAAATTTACAGAGCAATTATAGGTGGAAAAAGTGATGAGGAAGTAAAAGACATAATGAGATTTTATGATTATGCTGAAATTCAACCTATTGGAAATAATGCATATATGATTGAAAAAGGTTCTGTTAAGGATGAAGATGAGCTTAAAGATATAAATAGAAAAATATATAACTTAGCAAAGGAAATAAATAAACCTACTGTTGCAACATGTGATGTTCATTTTTTGGACCCTCATGATGAGGCTTTTAGAAGAATCATAATGGCAGGACAGGGATTTGGTGATGCTGATAATCAAGCACCTCTTTATCTAAGAACTACAGAAGAAATGTTAAAGGAATTTGCTTATTTAGGAGAAGAAATTGCAAGGGAAGTAGTGATTAAGAATCCAAATTATATTGCAAATTCTATTGATGATAATTTAAAGCCAATTCCAGATGAAACTTATCCACCTAAAATTGAGGGTGCAGATGATGATATAAGAAATATGACAATGAATAAGGTGCATTCAATTTATGGTAATCCTTTGCCAGAAGTTGTCCAAAAAAGATTAGATAAAGAATTAAACTCAATTATAAATAATGGTTATGCTGTGTTATATCTAATTGCACAAAAGCTTGTTGCTAAGTCATATTCTGACGGATATTTAGTAGGTTCGAGAGGATCTGTTGGTTCTTCATTTGTTGCAACTATGTCAGATATAACAGAGGTTAATGGACTTCCACCTCATTATGTATGTCCAAAGTGTAAAAAATCACACTTTTTCTTAGATGGATCTGTAAGCTCAGGAGCTGACTTAGAAGATAAGGATTGTCCAGATTGTGGTGTTCCTTATATTAAGGATGGTCATGATATTCCATTTGAAACCTTCTTAGGATTTGAAGGTGATAAGGAACCAGATATAGACTTAAATTTCTCTGGTGATAACCAAGGAGATATTCATAAATATACAGAAGTTTTATTTGGAAAAGGATATGTATTTAAAGCTGGGACAATTGGTACTGTAGCAGAAAAAACAGCATATGGATTTGTTAAAAAGTATTTAGATCAAAAGGGACTTGTAGTATCGCAAGCAGAAATTGAAAGATTAACTATTGGATGCACAGGAATAAAAAGAACTACTGGTCAGCATCCAGGGGGAATTATGGTTGTGCCTAATTATACTGATGTGTATAATTTTACGCCAATTCAAAGACCAGCAGATGATTCAACATCTGATGTTACAACAACTCACTTTGATTACCATTCTATTTCAGGTAGACTTCTTAAGCTAGATATTCTAGGACACGACGATCCGACAGTACTTAGAATGTTACAAGATATAACAGGATTAGATCCTAAAACTATACCTCTTAATGACAAGAAGGTACTGTCTTTATTTACATCTCCAGAAGCCTTAGGAGTTACAAAAGCAGAATTAGAATGTGAAGTTGGCTCTTATGGATTACCGGAGTTTGGAACTAAGTTTGTTCGTCAAATGTTAGTTGATACTCAACCACAAACTTTTTCAGATTTAGTTAGAATATCTGGTTTATCACATGGTACTGACGTTTGGTTAAATAATGCTCAATATTTCATTAAGGAAGGATATACTACCTTAAGAGATTGTATTGCAACAAGAGATGATATCATGGTTTACCTTATGTACAAGGGGGTTGCACCAAAAACCGCCTTTACAATAATGGAAAGTGTAAGAAAAGGTAAGGGATTAACAGAAGAATTTGAAAAAACAATGAAGGAAAATAATGTTGAAGATTGGTATATAGAAAGTTGTAAAAGAATTAAATACATGTTCCCTAAAGGTCATGCTGTTGCATATGTTATGATGGCTGTTAGAGTAGCATATTATAAGGTATATTATCCTTTAGCATATTATGCAACATATTTTACAGTAAGAGGTGCTGATGATTTTGATGCAGACTTAATTTGTAAGGGAGAAACTGCAGTTCATGCAAGACTTCAAGAATTATATGAACTTGGAAATCAAGCAACTGTAAAAGATAAGGGGTTAATAACTGTATTAGAACTTTCTTTTGAAATGTATAAAAGAGGATTTAAAATGCTAAAAGTAGATTTATATGAATCGCATGCAACAAAATTCTTAATTGTAGATAATGCATTAAGACCACCTTTAAGTTCATTACAAGGGGTTGGAGTGAATGCAGCAAAATCTATTGCAGAAGCAAGAAAAGATGGAGAATTTATTTCAAAAGAAGATTTAAGATTAAGATCAAAGGTATCAAAGACTGTAATTGAAACATTAAGTAATCATGGATGTTTAGAAGGAATGTCTGAAACTAATCAATTATCATTATTTTAATATTTTAAAATAAAAAAGACTTATTATTAAATGAGAAAATGTAGCTTTATATAAGGATATAATGGTATTTTAAAATCATTTAATAATTTGTTTTTTTTATTATTTAGTAATATTATATAGTTAATTTACTAAGGGAAGTTATTAAATTATAACTTTTTCTATATTGCTTAAATTTATATTATAATAATGAAAAAACATTGTAATTAGAACAAATATTAATTTATTATCATAGGATATATTTAAGTAATAATTAAAGGAGATTAAAGTGAGCTATAATTCAATTTATGATATCATAGGATTGCACAATGAGGTAAATAGGTTAGAAACTCAAGCAAAATTAGGATGGGATAAAGAATTTAGAACATTAAAATGGTTAGGATTAAGAGATGGAATGAAAATATTAGATGTTGGAGCAGGTCCTGGAGCTTATACAGAACTTTTATTAGAAAATTTACCCAATAGTAAAATAACAGCTTTAGAAATAGATAAAAACCTATTATCAATAGCTAAAGATAGATTATGTGAATATCCAAAAGAAAGATTAAACTTTAAATATGGTTCAATAAATAATTCTGGACTAAAAGAAAATTCTTTTGATTTTGTTATTTGTAGATTTGTGTTTCAGCATTTAGAAAAACCATTAACAGGAGCAAGAGAAATTTATAAAGTTTTAAAGCCAGGGGGAATAGTTGCAATTATTGATTCAGATAGGGGTATGTATGGAGTTAGTGACCCAGATATATTATTTAAAAGTGGAAGAGGATTTATTACTCAAATAGAAAAAAGGACAAGGTGGAATAGGGAAGTAGGCAGAAAGCTTATAAAAATTTTAAAATATGAAGGTTTTGATAAATTAGATTTTGAGGCAGTAACAATTCATAGTGACTTGGTAGGTATAAAAAATATTATTGGATATCAAGAGGTTCCACCTGAATTAATAAAAATTGTAAGCAGAAATAATCCAAGATTAGGAAGAATAATGAGGTTATGTTGTGATAAAAATGAAAGGGAAAATTGTACTATAATTTTTCTAAATTTAATAGCAAAAGGGCAAAAGCCAATTATAACATAAAATAAAGGGGATGTCGCATTAAGAATAAATACTACAATATATTGTGTTTATTTTTATTTTGTAAAATAATATATTGTGTATAAAATTTTTAGTGCGACAGCCCCATTACTAGTTGTACCACCACTTAGATATAGAATTTTTTTTAGGATAATTAAAGTTTTGTGTATTTTTAATTAAAGTTTTATTATTATATAAATTAATACAATTAAAAGATAAATTTATAAATAATAATGGGATAATAAAAAATATTTTTTTCATCATAACCTCCTTAAAAATAAAATATTATATTAATAATATCCCACATATTTATATTAAATATTTATATGATAAAAGCTCAGTATAAAAATATAAATTAATACTGAGCTTTTATTTATGTTCTAAAATCAAATTTTGTAGAACATCTTTTACAAGTAACGACTATGTTTCCTTTTTTTCTTGGAAGTCTTAATTTTTGTTTGCAGTTAGGACAAGTAGTTATTTTATAATTACGAAATTCATTAAATTTATGTTTTATATTGTTAAATAAGATAACAAAGTTATTTAAATCATAATTTTGTAAATTATAAGGTATAGATTTACCGAACTTATTTAATAATTTATTTGTATATGTATAAAATACATTATATTCTTCTTTTCTTTTATAAATCTTCTTTGAAAATGCTCTGTAAATAGCATAAATTAATATTAATAATCCTAAAATTCTTGTTATATCAAAAACATTAAGTATAAAAGATAATAAAATAAGTACTATAGATAATAAATCAAATCCATAAGTGCCTTTTAAAAAATCCATTTAATCACTCCTAAAAAATATAAATTTTATGATAATTATAATATAAATTAAATGCTTGTACAATTTAAAATATAATAATAAATAATGAATAAAAAATTAATAATAGGAAAATATAAAAGTGTAGTCAGTTAGTTACAAAGTAACTGATGATGATTATGGGGCGTTGCAGTAAAAAATGCAACGTCTTTTGTTTTTATAATTTGGTTTTTAAATATAAAAATATTAATAATTGAATTATTAATATTAAAGGAAAACCTAAAGTAAATTTTAAGCGTTTAGTCTTATGTCTAAAAGTATATATTCCTAGTATTTCACCTAAACTTCCACCTAAAATACATAAGATAAAAAAAGATTTTTCACTAATTCTCCATTTATGTAATATAGCTCTTTTTTTATCAACATACATTAAAATAAACGATAGTAAATTTATTAATAAAAAATATATAAATATTAATTTCATATAATCTCCTAAAAATAAAAAACACTGATTTTTAATTCAGCGTTTTAATAAAGTTATTTTTCTTCACCTTTAATTAATCTTACTATATTAGCCTTATGTCTCCAAAAAACAAGTAAACAAGCAAATAACGTTGCATAAACATAATATTTATCATAACCAAGTAGCAATGTAGATAAAAATAATGTTACACCTGCTGCTAATGAGCGTATTGAAACTATTTTAGTAAATAATTTTAAACCAAAAAATATAATTGCTGTAATTATAAAAGGAATAGGTACAACAATCATAAATGCTGCAGCTGAAGTAGCAACACCTTTACCACCTTTAAATTTTAGAAAAATAGTATAGTTATGACCTAAGATAGCTGCTATAGCAACCAATGATAAACTTAAACTTTCATTAGTGTTTAAAATGTGTGTCCAAATCAAAATTCTTGTTAATAATACGGGAATTATAGCTTTTAGCATATCACAAATAGCAGTAATTTTTGAAAGTTTTTCTCCAGCAATTCTTTTAACATTTGTTGCCCCTATATTTCCACTTCCATAATCTCTAACATCTTTATTAAGCTTTTTCTTTACTAAAATATATCCAGTAGGAATTGATCCCATAAGATAAGAAAAAACGATTAGTAATGGTAACATGGATACCTCCTCAATATATATATTTACATAAATATAATATTTAAGAATGTTAAAATATGCAAGAGATATTTGGTGATTTTAAACTTACATATAAATAGTGCAATAAATTTTTTAATAATTTAATATATTCAAAGAATATTACTTTTAGTTAATTTAGAAATATTTAAATAATATTGATAATTAGTTTAATATAATTCATAAGAAAATGATAAACATAAAATTAAGATATTTAGGAAAATATAAATTATATAATTGCGGCAGAAAACCTAAGGAAAAAATTTATAACAATATAAAATACTAGAAAAATAAGAAAAATGTGAATAAAGCGAGAAAAAGCTACTAAAATCTTGAATTATAAAAGTAAAAATGTTGACAAATATTATTAAGTTGTCGTATTCTGTAAAAGTGTGAAATTTTATTTTAACATTTTATTGTATTAAAAAAAGTATGAGGTGAATTATCAATGGGAATAAGACTAGAAAATCTAGTTGTAAAATTTGGAGATTTTAACGCAATTAACAATATTACGTTACAAATACCAAAAGGAAAATTAGTTTCATTATTAGGTCCGTCAGGTTCAGGGAAATCAACTACATTATTTACGATTTCTGGAATACATAAACCTTTTAGTGGGAAAATATTTTTTGGAGATAAGGATGTAACAGGATTAGAACCAGAAGAACTTGGAATAGGGCTTGTTTTCCAAAACTATGCACTATATCCACACATGACAGTAAGAGAAAACATAATGTTCCCTTTAAAGAATTTAAAGTGGAACAAAGAAGAAGCTGAAAAGAGAGTAATAGAAGTTGCTGAAATAGTAAAAATAGCTAATCAGTTAGATAAAAAACCAGCTCAACTTTCAGGGGGACAACAACAAAGAGTTGCAATTGCAAGAGCTTTAGCTAAAAAGCCAGATATTCTTCTTTTAGATGAACCATTATCTAACTTAGATACAAAGTTAAGAGTTGAAACAAGACAAGAAATAAGAAGAATTCAAAAAGAAACTGGTGTTACAGCTATATTCGTAACACACGATCAAGAAGAAGCAATGTGTATTTCTGATGAAATAGTATTAATGAAAGATGGAGCAATCCAACAAGTTTCTTCACCAACAGATATCTATATGAATCCTATTAATAAATTTGTTGCTTCTTTCATAGGAAGTCCAGAAATGAACTTTATTAATGTTGATTTAAAAGATGGAGTTGGTACTTTAGATACTTTAACTATGGAAAATTTACCAAAGAATAAGAACAAAGCAATTATTGGAGTAAGAGCAGAAGATTTTGAGGTAGCAGAAAAAGGTCTTAATACTAAAGTTGTTACAGTAGAAATATTAGGTAGAGAAAGATTATTAACATTAGAGCATGCGGGAAAAGAATATAAGATGCTAGTTGATAAAGAATTCTTTATAGATGAAGGAGCACAATTAACAATCAGACCTAAGGCTGGAAAGTGTTATGTGTTTGATGCTGAAAGTGAGGAGTTCATAACAAAATGTTAAAGAAAAATAGAAAAGGATATTTATATTTACTACCTGCACTTATTATACTTAGTGTTTTTGTATTTTATCCTATAATAAACACTATTATTTTTAGTTTTGATGAAACTAAGGCTAAGGGATTTGTTTTTGGTTTTGGATCTTATAAATACTTATTCCAAGATAAAAGATTTTTACAATCTTTATTAAACACTGTGATATATGCAGCAATAGTACCAGCATTATCAGTATTTATTTCACTTTTACTTGCAAATGCACTTGTAAGTATTAAAAATGAAAAGGTTAGAGGGATATTCCAAAGTATATACTTCTTACCATATGTAACATCTCTTGTTGCAATAGGGATAGTATGGTCATGGTTATTTAATTCAGAATATGGAATAATAAATTTCTTTTTGGAAAAGATAGGTATTAACCCTATAAACTGGTTAAATGATCCTAAATATGCAATGGTAGCATTAATAATATTTGCTGTTTGGAAAAGTTTGGCGTTTAATACTTTAATATTAACAACAGGGATTGCATCAATTAATCCTCAATATTATCAAGCAGCTAAAATTGACCAAGCAACTAGTGGAACAATATTTAGACAAATTACAGTTAAGTTAGTTTCACCTATGATTGCATATACATACGTTATTAGTTTAATTGCTTCATTTAAGGTTTATACTGAAGTATATGTTCTTTTTGGAGGGCGTACATTAGATGGAGCAGTATCAACTGTAGTTAGATATATAATAGACAGATTCTATGGGGATCAAGATTTTCCATTAGCATTTTCAGCTTCAGTTGTTCTTTTAGTTATTATATTAACAGTAACTTTAGTTCAAAAAACTGTTGCACGTAATAAGATTCATTACTAAGAGGTGTAAAAATGAAAACTACAAATAATATAAAAGCAGCCATTAAATACTTCTTATTAGTTGCCTTTGCTATTGTAACGCTATTTCCATTTTATTGGATGATAGCATCTTCATTAAAATCAAGCTTTGAAGTTATTCAAACACCACCAACAATGGTACCGGATAAATTCATGTGGAGTAATTTTAGTACTGCATTATCAATGGCTCCTTTTGGAAGATATTTTATAAATACTATAATAGTTACAGCATTAAGTATAGTTACTACTGTAGTAGTTGCTATTTTATCAGCATTTGCTTTTTCACATCTTGAGTTTAAGGGAAGAGATTTAATATTTTCAATTTTCTTAGCATCAATGATGATTCCAGGAGAAGTACTTATTGTAACAAACTTTAAAACTATTTCAACACTAAAAATGATAGATAGTTATAGTGCTTTATTTGTGCCATATATGGCAAATGTATTATATATATACATGCTTAGAGAATTCTTTTTAAAGATTCCAAAACAGCTTTATTATGCTGCGAAGGTTGATGGAGCAAGTGATTGGAAATTTTTATGGCAAATAGTTGTGCCTATGGCAAAACCATCAATAATAACAATTTGTATATTAGTTGGTATAAATTCATGGAATGCATTCTTATGGCCTTTATTAGTTACTAATAGTGATAATATGAGACTTCTTGCAAATGGATTAACAGCATTCCAATCAGATGTAGGAAGCAGATATGAATTATTAATGGCAGCATCAACAATAATAACAATGCCAATAGTTATAGTTTATTTATTCTTACACAAGAAAATTATGAATGGTATATCAATTGGGGGGACTAAAGGATAACCAAAATTAGATTTTTAAGAAAAATATATTTTGAAAGATTAAATATTAATAAATTAATTATCTTATGTACTAGCAATTATATTTTGATAATTTAAATAAAGACTAATTTTTGTCTTTCAAATATATTTTCTTATAAATAAATATATATAAGGTTTTAGAGGTGAAAACAATGAAAAAAAGATTATTAGCATCTTTAATGGCTGCAACAGTTGCAGTTACAACATTAACTGGATGCGGAAAAACTGATTCATCAAAAAGTTCAGAAATAGTTACTGAATTAACAGGACCAGTTTCAATTGAAATGTGGCACTATATGACTGGTAAACAATCTGAAGTATTACAAAGTATAGTTGATGATTTCAATGCAAACAATGGGAAAGGAATAACAGTTACTGCTTTAAGCCAAGGAGCAATTCCTGACTTAAACAAAAAGATAATAGCAGCATCACAATCAAATACATTACCTGCAATAGTTAATATTTATCCAGATGCAGCAACAGGATTAATTAACGATAAAAAAATTGTTAATTTAAGTTCATATATAAATGATGACACAGTAGGAATGAAAGATGATATAAAAAATGACTTTATACCAGATTTCACTAAAGAATTATCTCAATGGGGAGAAAATAAAGTTTACGGATTACCAATGACTAAATCAACTGAAGTTCTATATGTTAATAAAAACTTATTAGAACAATTAGGTTACACTACAGATGATTTAAAAGATTTAACGTTTGAAAAGTTAGCTGAAATTTCTCAAAAAGCTTATGATGAATTGGGAATAGCTGGATTTGGATTTGATTCATCATCAAATGCCTTTATTTCTACGTTAAAAGAAGATGGTAAAGATTTCGTTCAAATGGATGGAAAGATAAATATTCAAAATGATTGGGCTAAAAAGTTCATGCAATTCTTTAGAGAAAAGACTCAAAGTGGAGCATTTAGAGTTGTTGGAGAAGACAAGTTCTTATCAGGGCCATTTTCAAATCAAAAGATATTATCTTACCAAGGTTCATCAGCTGGATTTGCACATATAAATAACAATGATGAATTTGAAATTGTTGTTGCGGAAGTTCCTCACTTTGAAGGAAAAGATAAAGCTATAATACAACAAGGAGCTTCTTTATTTATTACAAACAATGTATCTGCAGAACAACAATATGCAGCATATGAATTTATAAAGTTTGCTACAAATACTGAAAATACAGCGAAGTTTGCTACATCTACTGGATATTTACCAGTAAGAAAATCAGCTCAAGATACTGATACAGTAAAAAATCTTTTAGCTGACTCTACTTCTTTATATGGTAAGATTTATAATGTAGCATCAGAATCTTTAAAATTTGCTTATTTTACACCAGCAATAAACAATGCTCAATCAGCTAGAAGTGTTGCTGAAGAAAAATATGCATCATATGTTACAGGAACATCAGATGATGTTGATGCAATGTTAAAAGAAATGAATGCACAAGTTGAAACTTCTATAAGTCGTCAATAAAATAATTTTTAAATTCTACCCTACTTATTATAAGTAGGGTATTTTTTATTTTAAATATTATTAGTATAATATAGTTGTAAATTAAGGAGGTTAATATTAATGAAAGAAAAATTAATGAAAGATATAATAAATAAAATTGAAGAGTATGATACTATTGCAATATATAGACATGTATTTCCAGATCCAGATTCATATGGTTCACAAACAGCATTAAAAAGTATAATTAATAATACATATCCAAATAAGAAGGTTGTAATTTTAGGAGAGCATTCTAAAAATTTAGAATACATAAACAAAATGGATGAAGAAATTGAATTAGATGAAAATTCATTAGCTATTATTGTAGATGTAGCAAACAAAGAAAGAGTTGATAATCAAAGTTTTAATAAATGTGGTTATATTATAAAAATAGATCATCATAAACCTTTTGATGAACCTTTTGAGCATTTAACTTTTGTTGATACAAATTATTCTTCATGTAGTGAAATGATTTTAGATTTATATTTAAGTAATTCAGATAAGTTTAAAATAGATGAAAAGGGAAGAAAAGCAATATATACAGGGGTTGTTGGAGATACAGGAAGATTTGCATATATAGAAGATCCTACTGAATTATTTAAAAAATTATCTAATATAACTTATGGTCTTGAAACAAAGGATATTTATGAAAATATGTATAGACGTGAAGAAAAAGAGTTAAAATTTTTAGGATATATATATAGCAATTATAAAACTACAGAAAATGGATTAGCATATTTAAAGGTTCCTAAAGAGGTTGTAAGAGAATTTGAATTAGAAACTATTAGGGCTGCTAGAATGGTTAATGCTCTTCAAGATACAGCTGGTATAATAAATTGGAATTTTTTTGTTGAAAAAGATGAAGATGGAATTTTATGTGAATTTAGATCTAGTGGGCCTAAGGTTAATGATATTGCAGCAAGCTTTGGGGGTGGCGGTCATATGTTGGCAGCAGGAGCAACATTAGCTAATTGGGAAAAGGTAGATGAAATAATTAAAGCATTTGATGAAAATTGCAAAGAATATAAAAAAAACAATTAAATATTTATAATAAAGATACCTAAAGGCAAAATTATAAAAATGTCTTTAGGTATCTTTTTGTGTAAAAAACATTTCAAATAAGCAATAATATGGTATAATTAATATGTATTTTACTTAATTAGTAATTAATTACAAATTAGGCGAGGTATAATTTGGTTTAAAGAGTATTTATATTTAATTTATATGGAAGTTAAATATAAAAAAGAGAAAAGGAGATTTGTGGGAGGAGCAATATGGCAAGATTTACATTACCAAGAGATATTTATCATGGAAAGGGAAGTTTAGAAGTATTAAAAACATTAAAAGGGAAAAAAGCTATTGTAGTAGTCGGTGGCGGTTCAATGAAGAGATTTGGATTTTTAGATAAAGTAGAATCTTATTTAAAAGAATCTGGATTAGAAGTAAAGTTAATAGAAGGTGTTGAACCAGATCCATCAGTAGAAACTGTTATGAAGGGTGCAGCTATTATGAGAGATTTTGAACCTGATTGGATAGTTGCAATGGGTGGAGGATCACCAATAGATGCAGCAAAAGCAATGTGGATTTTTTATGAATATCCAAATTTTACTTTTGAACAAGCTGTTATACCATTTGGATTACCAGAGCTTAGACAAAAGGCAAAATTTATTGCAATACCATCTACATCAGGAACTGCGACAGAAGTTACAGCATTTTCAGTAATTACAGATTATAAGGCAAAAATTAAATATCCTTTAGCTGATTTTAATTTAACTCCAGATATAGCAATAGTAGATCCAGACTTAGCACAAACAATGCCAGCTAAGCTAGTTGCACATACAGGTATGGATGCCTTAACTCATGCTATTGAAGCTTATACAGCATCATTAAGATCAAATTTTTCAGATCCATTAGCATTAAAAGCTATAGAAATGGTTAATGAAAATTTAGTTAATTCTTTTAATGGTGATGAAGAGGCAAGAAGTTTAATGCATGAAGCACAATGTTTAGCTGGTATGGCATTTAGTAATGCTTTATTAGGAATAGTGCATTCAATGGCTCATAAAGTTGGAGCCGTATTTCATATTCCACATGGATGTGCAAATGCAATATTCTTACCTTATGTTATTCAATATAACAGAAAGGAATGCGAAAATAGATATGCAGATATAGCTAGAGTATTAAAATTAGAAGGAAAAAGTGATAGTGAATTAACAAATTCATTAATTAATAAAATAAGAGAGTTTAATGTTGCACTTAATATTCCAGCAACTATGAAAGAATATGGTATTACTGAAGTAGATTTCTTAGCAAATGTTAAACATATAGCACACAATGCTGTATTAGATGCATGTACAGGATCTAATCCAAGAACTATAGACGATGAAACAATGGAAAAACTTCTTTCATGTACATTCTACGGAAGTGAAGTGAAACTTTAGGATAGTAGGTAGCAAGTGACAAGGGATAAGTGACAAGTGACAAATTATAGGATAAGGAGGAAACTCCTTAAGGAGCGATGAGTAGTTAAAAGTGATAAGTTACAAGTTAAGGAGTTTCTTAAAATATATTTATTTAAATTCAGCATTAGCTGAATTTATACCTTAACTTGTTACTTGCCACTTAAAACTTGTCACTAACTATAAAATGGGGGTATTAATTTGTATAAAATAACGAATAAAAAATTATTAACTGATAATATTTACTTAATGGATATTGAAGCACCTAGAGTAGCAAAATCTGCTCAACCAGGACAATTTATTATTATTAAAAATAATGAAAAGGGAGAGAGAATTCCTTTAACAATAGCAGATTATAATAGGGAAGAAGGAATAGTAACAATAGTTTTTCAAACTGTAGGTTATACAACTAAAGAATTAGCAAAGTATGAAGTTGGAGACTATGTGAAAGATTTTGTTGGACCATTAGGTCAACCAAGTGAGTTAATACATGAAGATTTAAATCATTTAAAAGATAAAAAGCTTATATTTATTGCTGGGGGAGTAGGAGCAGCTCCAGTATATCCACAAGTTAAATGGTGTCATGAAAATAATATTGATGTTGATGTTATTATTGGAGCAAGAAATGAAGAGCTTATTATATTAGAAGAAGAAATGAAAAAAGTTGCTAAAAACTTATATATATCAACAGATGATGGCTCTTATGGATTTGATGGTAGAGTTACAGATTGTTTAATTGACTTAGTTGAAAATCAAGGAAAAAAATACGATCATGCAATAGTGATAGGGCCTATGATAATGATGAAGTTTATGAGTGCTCTTACAAAGAAATTAGAAATTAAAACTACAGTTAGTTTAAATCCAATTATGGTTGATGGAACAGGAATGTGTGGTGCATGCAGAGTTACTGTTGGAGATAAAGTTAAATTTGCATGTGTAGATGGTCCAGAATTTGATGGGCATTTAGTAGATTTTGATGAAAGCATGAGAAGACAAACTCTTTATAAAAGTGAAGAGGGAAGAGCTATGTTAAAGTTAGAGGAAGGCGACACACATCATAGAGAAGGTTGCGGATGCGGAGGTCATAAGTAATATGAATAATGTAGTTGATAGAATGAAAAGAACACCTGTTGTTGAACAAGAAGCTAGCATAAGAGCTAAGAATTTTGAAGAAGTATGTTTAGGATATGATGAAGAAAGAGCGTTTAAAGAAGCAAATAGATGCTTAGGATGTAAAAATCCTAAATGTGTTAGTGGATGCCCGGTATCTATAGATATACCAGGATTTATTTCAAAGCTTAAAGAAAATAATATAGAAGGGGCAGCAAAAGAAATAGCAAAGTATAGCTCATTACCAGCAGTTTGTGGAAGAGTTTGTCCTCAAGAAACACAATGTGAAGGAAAATGTGTTTTAGGAATAAAAGGTGAAGCTGTAGCAATAGGTAAACTAGAAAAGTTTACTGCAGATTGGGCCAGAAAAAATGATATTGATCTTTCAAGCAAAGGGGAATCTAAAGGAAAAAGAGTTGCTGTTATAGGTTCAGGGCCAGCAGGACTTACTTGTGCAGGGGATTTAGCAAAGAGAGGTTATGATGTTACTATTTTTGAGGCATTACATGAAGCAGGTGGGGTTTTAGTATATGGTATTCCAGAGTTCAGATTGCCAAAAGATGAAGTTGTAAAAAAAGAAATAGAAAATATTAAAAAGCTTGGAGTTAAGATTGAAACTAATGTAATAGTAGGCAGAACAGTAACAATAGATTCTTTAGTAGAAGATGATGGCTTTGATACTATATTTATAGGTTCAGGTGCAGGGCTTCCTAAATTTATGGGTATACCAGGTGAAAATTCTAATGGTGTTTTTTCTGCAAATGAATTTTTAACAAGAGTAAATTTAATGAAGGCATTTAAAGAGGAATATGATACTCCAGTAAAAGTAGGTAAAAAGGTTGCTGTAGTTGGAGGAGGAAATGTTGCAATGGATGCAGCAAGAACTGCATTAAGGCTAGGAGCAGAAACACATATTATATATAGAAGAAGTGAAGCTGAGCTTCCAGCAAGACTTGAAGAAGTACATCATGCAAAAGAAGAAGGTGTTATATTTGATGTATTAACTAATCCTACTGAAATTTTATGTGATGAAAATGGATGGGTAAAAGGAATGAAATGTGTTCAAATGGAACTTGGGGAACAAGATCAATCTGGTAGGAGAAGGCCTGTAGTTAAAGAAAACTCAGAGTTTATTATGGAGGTAGATACTGTTATTATGTCTTTAGGAACATCACCAAATCCACTTATATCTTCTACAACAAAGGGATTAGAAATCAATAAATGGAAGTGCATAGTTGCAGATGAGGAAACTGGATTAACTACTAAAGAAGGGGTTTATGCAGGAGGAGATGCAGTTACAGGTGCAGCAACAGTTATTTTAGCTATGGGTGCAGGTAAAAAGGCAGCTATGGCAATAGATGAGTATTTAAGTAATAAATAACAAGAAAACTAATTGACAATTTTATAATAAATTAATAAAATTATCTTATAACTCCAAAGTTATTATCTTTCTTTGGGGTTTTTCTTTATAATAATGGAAAGTAACAGTAGGTGGGAAAATGAAATTAACTAAAGTACAAGATAGATTTATAAAAAATAAAAATATGGGCTTTTCATTGATGAAAGGAAAATCATTAACAGGAAAGACATTAACAGCTTTGCATAGAGTTATAAATTTAGAAAATAATTATTGTATATATAATAATGATAAAATATTATATATTTCTTTAGAGCATGATAAAGCTAGGGAAAATGAAAGATTATATAAAAATATAAGCAAAAAAGAAGAATTTTATTCTTTATTTTCATTAAATGAAAAGAGAGTAAGTTTTAATTCAATAAAATTATTAATTGAAAAATATTCTAATAAATATTTAAAATATAAAAATAAAAATTTAAAATTAATATCTTTTGAAAAGGGAATTGAATTTTTAAAACATGAAGAATTTATAAAAAATTTAAATGAATTTTTAAAGAAATCTAAAGTTTTAAAACGAATTTCTATTGAAGAACTATACGATGAGATTTTATGGATTAAATCATGTAATTTTTCAAAAGAAGAATATGAAATTACTGAAAGAAAAGCAAGAAAATTTAGGTGTGTTAAAAATTCATTTACAAGAAAAGCAATATATACATTGATGGAAGTATATACAAATTTATTAAGAAATTATGAATCTTATGATAAATATGATGAAACTATATTTGCAATTAAATACAGTAAAATTATAAATGATAAATACACTCATGTAGTTTTAGATAATGTAGAAGCCTTAACTAAGGGAGAAATAGAATTTGCAAAAAGTGTTTATTCAAATAATGCTCATTCTTCATTTGCATTTATTTTAAATAATGAAATAAAAAATAGCTATAATTGTTGGATGATTAAAGGAAGAAGGCTTAAAACTCTTGGTGCAGATTTTAAAGGAAAGAGCTTTAGCTTAAAGAAAGAATTTAATAAAGAAGAAAAATTAAATAATATAATAGAAAATAAATTTATAGATAAATTTGAATATGTAAATTTAAAATATAAAAATATTGTTGATTTTAATTTAGATAATGGATTATCTAAAAAGGAAATTTATTTAGATGATAATATAGTATTTTCTGAAGATGAATTAATAGACGTAAATGTTTATAGTGACATTGCAGCAGGAACTCCTATTGAAATGAATGATGAGGTAATAGAAAAATTCCCATTGCCAAAAAGTTGGATAGAAAGAGGAAAAGATACATTTATACTTCATGTTAAAGGTGATAGTATGATTGAAAAAAACATCAATGATGGAGATATGGTAGTTATAAAGAAGCAAAATACTGCATTAAACAATGAAATTGTTGCTGCAAGTTTAAATGGGGAAGCCACACTTAAAACTTTAAAATTAAATGGGGACTCTCCTATGTTAGTTCCTGCGAATCCTAAATATAGTGAAATTTATTTAGAAGGAAAAGAAGTAAGTATTTTAGGTGTAGCAATAGGTATTATTAAAAATAAATTAAATTAATATAGGGGGCTAATATATGATTTCTAACAAAATGAAAACTATGGTTTCAAATAGTTCTGTAATTAGAGCAATGTTTGAAGAGGGAAAAAGACTTTCAGAAATTTATGGTGAAGAAAATGTTTTTGATTATAGCATAGGTAATCCTAATATAGAAGCACCTAGTGAAATAAAAGATATAATAATTAAAATTCTTAATGAAGAAAATACAAATAAATTACATGGATATATGAATAATTCAGGATATGAGGATGTTAGAGATGGTATAGCTGAAAATATAAATGTAAAATATAATACTAAGTTAAATTATGAAAATATAGTAATGACATGTGGAGCTGCAGGGGGATTAAATATTATTTTAAAAAGTATTTTAAATCCAGGTGATGAAGTGATTATATTTGCGCCTTTTTTTGGTGAATATATAAATTATGTAAATAATTTTGATGGAAAAATTAAGATTATTTCAGCTGATACAAAGAGTTTTCAGCCCAATTTAAAAGAGTTAGAAAAAGAAATAACATCAAAAACAAAAGCTATAATTATAAATTCACCTAATAATCCAAGTGGTGTTATATATAATGAAAATACTATAATTAAAATGTCAAAAATTTTAAAAATGAAAGAAGAGGAATTAGGAAGTCAAATATATTTAGTTTCTGATGAACCATATAGAGAAATTATATATGATAATGCAAAAGTTCCTTGTATTTTAAATTATTATGATAATTCTTTTATTGGATATTCTTATAGTAAATCATTGTCTTTACCAGGTGAAAGAATTGGTTATGTTGTTGTTAATTCAAAAATAAAAGACTTTAAAGAAATGGTAGCATCATTAAATATAGCAAACAGGATTTTAGGGTTTGTTAATGCACCATCATTATTTCAAAGGGTAATAAAAGAAAGTTTAAATTTAGAAGTTGATTCTAATATTTACAAAAAAAATAGAGACTTATTATATAATCATTTAATTCAAATAGGATTTGAATGTATGAAGCCAGAAGGGACTTTTTATTTGTTCCCTAAATCACCAATTGATAATGATGTTAAGTTTTGTGAAGATGCAAAGAAATTTAATATTTTAGCTGTGCCAGGAAGTACATTTGGATGTCCAGGTTATTTTAGATTATCTTATTGTATATCTTATGAAAAAATTGAAAAATCCTTAAGGGCTTTTGATAATTTAATGAATTTATATAAAAGTTAAAATAAAAAAGTTATAAATATTACATATTATAAAGCTTATTGAATAAAAACATTATATTTAGGGTAAGTTTAAAATGGGGAACGTAAAAGTTGCTTAGCCCCTTGTTTTTATTAGTAAAGTATGTTAGTATGTATAAAGAAGTAATTTACTAATAGCTAGGAAGTATAGAGTGGGGCAGGTTCCCGCTCTTTCTATTTGAACGCAACTACTTTTTTAGTTGCGTTTTTACATATATATTTTTTAAATTACTTAAAAATTGAATATTGTAAAGGAGGATAATTATGAAAAATGATGCCTTAGTTAATGAAATTTACGAAATGGTAAAGCCAATAGCTGATGAACTTAACTATGATATATATCATGTAGAATATGTTAAGGAAAATGGAGAATTATATTTAAGAATATATATAGAAAAAGATGGCGGCATCACTTTAAGTGATTGTGAAGCTCTTTCAAGAAGAGTTAGTGATCTTATGGATGAAAAAGATCCAATTAAAGATCCTTACTTCTTAGAAGTATCATCACCAGGATTAAACAGAACATTATTTACAGAAGAACACTATAAAAGATTTATAGGAAGAGAAGTAATGGTTAAGTTTACTAAATCTGTTGATGGAAAGAAAAATATTAAAGGTATTTTAAAAGAAGTTAATGAAGATAGTATAGTTGTTGAAGCAGACCAATTAATTAATATACCAAAAGATAAAATCAAGTCTGTAAATATTGAAGGGGAAATATAGTAAGGAGGGTATTTAAGATGAACCAAGAGTTTATAGGTGCTCTTAAAGAAATAGTAAAAGATAAAGGTATTAGTGAAGATTTATTATTCACAACAATAGAAGATGCATTAGTTGCTGCATATAAGAAAAATTATGCTGGACCAACATCATCTGCACAAAATGTAAAGGTAACAATTGATAGGGAAACAGGTGAAATACATGTTTACTCTCAAAAGGTTGTAGTAGAAGAAGTTTTTGATAATGTTACAGAAATAGGTTTAGAAGAAGCTCAAGAAATAAAGCCTACTTATGATTTAGATGATGTTGTTGACTTTGAAGTTACTCCAAAGAACTTTGGAAGAGTTGCAGCTCAACTTGCTAAGGGTGTAGTTACTCAAAGAATAAGAGAAGCTGAAAGAAGTATCATATATGGTGAATATAAAGAAAAAGAATATGATATTATCACTGGAACAGTTTTAAGAGAAGATAAAGGAAATGTTTTTGTTAACATTGGAAAACTTGAAACTGCAATAGGACCAAATGAACAAATTCCTAGAGAAAAATATAAATTTAATGAAAAAATTAAATTATATGTTGTTGAAGTTAAAAATACTTCAAAGGGAGCTCAAATTATAGTTTCTAGAACACATCCAGGATTAGTTAAGAGATTATTTGAATTAGAAGTTCCTGAAATATATGAAGGTGTAGTAGAAATAAAGAGTATTTCTAGAGAAGCTGGTTCAAGAAGTAAGATAGCAGTAGTTTCTCATGATGAAAATGTTGATCCAATGGGTGCATGTGTTGGACCTAAGGGTGCAAGAGTTCAAAATATAGTAAATGAACTTAAGGGTGAAAAAATAGACATAATTAAGTGGAGTAAGAACCCAGAAGAATTTATAGAAAATTCTTTAAGTCCAGCAAAAGTTTTAAGTGTAACTGTTGATGAAGATAAAAAATCAGCAAAAGTAATTGTTGATGATAGTCAATTATCACTTGCTATTGGTAAGGAAGGACAAAACGTAAGATTAGCTGCAAAATTAACTAATTGGAAAATAGACATAAAAAGCAAATCACAAGCAGAAGCAGAAGCAACAGAAATTGTAGAAGAATAGGGGGATTTTTTATGAAAGTAAAAAAAATACCTTTAAGAATGTGTACTGGATGTATGGAAATGAAACCTAAAAAGGAACTTATAAGAGTTGTTAAGAGCCAAGATGGTGATGTTTCTGTTGATTTAACTGGTAAAAAAGCAGGAAGAGGTGCTTATATTTGTAAAAATATAGAATGCTTAGAAAAAGCTTTTAAAGCTAAAAGATTAAGCAGAAACCTTGATGTTGCAATAGATGAAGAAATATACAACAAATTAAGGGATGAGATAGTTAATGAATAAGTTTTTTAATTTTTTAGGTCTTGCTAAAAGATCAGGAAATTTAGTTGAAGGATACAGCAAATGTGATGAACAAAGAAACAAAGTGAAATTTCATCTTGTTATATTAAGTGATGATGCTTCAAATAGTACAAGAAAGAAATTTAAAAATCACTGTGCTGAAAAGGGAATTCCGATTATAGAAGACTTTTCAAAAGAACAACTAGGAAGCCCAATTGGAAGAGAGGAAGTAAAAGTTTTAGCTGTGTTAGATAAAAATATGGCTCAAAAACTAATAGCCTTATACCAAAATGAAGAAGGAAGAAATTAACCGGGGGTGATTTTATTGTCAAAAATCAGAGTATATGAATTGGCAAAAGAGTTAAATGTAAGCTCAAAAAATTTAATAAATTTATTAATGGAAGAGTTTGGCGTTGAAGTGAAAAATCATATGAGTGTAATAGAAGATGAGGATGCTACACTTATAAAGGAATTATTAGGAGATACGTCTAGTGAATCAGAAGGAAAGAAAAGTCTCGTAGATGAATATGAAGATGAATTAGCTGAATCACTTAACAAAGGTGTAAAAAGAAAGAAGAAAAACAAAAAAGAATTAGAAAAAGAACAAGCAGGGCAAAATGCTGAAGCTGCATGTGGAGTAATTGAAATTGGTGATACAATAACAGTTAAAGAATTATGTGAAAAGCTTGGTAAGCCTGCAAATGATGTTATTAAGAATTTAATATTCTTAGGTGTTATGGCTGGTGTAAACCAAGAAATAGATTTTGCTACAGCTGAAAAACTTTGTGAAAAGTATGAAGTTTTAGTTGAGAAAAAAGAAAATGAAGTTGAATTAGAAGCTTTTGAAGAAGATACAGATGTAGTTGAAGAAAACTTAGTTAAGAGACCTCCAATAGTTACAATTATGGGGCATGTTGATCATGGTAAGACTTCACTTTTAGATGCTATAAGACATGCAAAAGTTACTGCTAGCGAAGCTGGAGGAATCACTCAACATATAGGTGCATATACAGTATCATTAAATGGAGAAAAAATAACATTCTTAGATACTCCTGGACACGAAGCATTTACAGCAATGAGAGCAAGAGGAGCTCAAGTTACTGATATAGTAATATTAGTTGTTGCTGCTGATGATGGTATAATGCCACAAACTAAAGAAGCTATAAACCACTGTAAAGCTGCTAATGTTCCTATGATAGTTGCAATCAATAAGATTGATAGACCTGGAGCAAATATTGATAGAGTTAAACAGGAATTAACTGAACATGGTTTAGTTTCAGAAGACTGGGGTGGAGATACTATATGTGTTCCAGTTTCAGCTAAGACTGGTGAAAACTTAGAAAGCTTATTAGAAATGGTTTTATTAACTGCAGAAATGCAAGAGTTAACAGCAGATCCAAACAGAAAAGCTAAAGGAACAGTTATAGAAGCTAAACTTGATAAAGGTAGAGGTTCTGTTGCTTCTTTACTTATCCAAAATGGAAGATTAAATGTTGGAGATTCAATTTTAGTTGGTTCTACTTATGGTAGAATAAGGGCTATGTTTGATGATAGAGGAAAGAAAATTAAGAGTGCTGGACCATCTATTCCAGTTGAAATCTTAGGTCTTTCAGAAGTTCCTGCTGCTGGTGACAGATTTATAGTTTGTAAAGATGAAAAAACAGCAAGAAATATGGCTGAATTAAGAAAGCAAAAAATCAAAGCTGATAGCCATCAAGCTTCAAACAGAGTATCTTTAGAAGATTTATATAGCCAAATCCAAGAAGGTAAAGTTAAGGAATTAGCTATAGTTGTTAAAGCTGACGTTCAAGGTTCAGTTGAAGCAATAAGACAATCATTAGAAAAATTATCTACTGATGATGTTAAGGTTAGAGTTATCCATGGTGCTGTTGGAGCAATAACAGAAACAGACGTTACACTTGCTGCTGCTTCAAATGCATTAGTAATTGGATTTAACGTAAGACCAGATGGTAATGCTACAGTTCAAGCTGAAAAAGAAAATATTGAAATAAAGACATATAGAATAATCTATGATGCAATTGAAGATGTTAAATCAGCTATGATTGGTATGCTTGAACCAGAATATAAAGAAGTTGTAAATGGTAAAGCTGAAGTAAGAATGACTTACAAGATTTCAAATGTTGGTACTATAGCAGGGTGCTATGTTACTGATGGTAAGATAGTTAGAAATTCTGAAATTAGAGTTATTAGAGATGGTATTGTTATATTTGAATCAACATTAGCTTCATTAAAGAGATTTAAAGATGATGCTAAAGAAGTAGCTAAAGGTTATGAATGTGGTTTAAGTGTAGAAAAGTTTAATGATCTTAAAGAAGGCGACGTTATAGAATCATTTACAATGGAAGCTATAAAAAGAAAAGAGCTTTAAGAGGTGTTTTAAATGGCTAACTATAGAGGCGGAAGAATAAACGAAGAAGTAAAAAGAGAAGTCAGTAATATAATACAAAATGAAATCAAAGATCCTAGACTTACTGCTATGGTATCAGTTACTGATGTTAAGGTAACAAGGGATTTAAGATATGCAAAAGTATTTGTAAGTATATTTGGAAAGAATGATGAAGAAAAGAACAATACATTTGTTGCTTTAAAGAATGCTAGTGGATATATAAGAAAAGAAATAGGTCAAAGAATTAATTTAAGATATAATCCTCAAATTATATTTGAACTTGATGATTCAATTAATTATGGAATGCATATTGAAGAATTAATTCAAAGGGTAAAAGACAAGTAATATGACATTAAGTCAAATTGCAGAATATATTTTAAAGAACAAGAAAATAGGCATTACCTATCATGTATCACCTGATGGTGATGCTGTAGGTAGTGTCCTTGCACTTATTAATGGATTAAAAAGTTTAAATAAAGATTGCTATGTAATATCAAAGGATAAATTATCAGATAATTTAAAATTTTTAAAGGACTCTGAGGAAATTACTAGTGAAATAGTAGAACCTACTATTGATACTGATGTAGTAATAGTATTAGACTGTGGAAATTTAGAAAGAGTAAGTGCAAATTTAAATGAATTCACTGGTACAATAATAAATATAGATCATCATATTACAAATGATAAATATGGAGATATTAATTACATTGATTCAAAAGCAGCAGCTACAGCTGAAATAGTCTTTGAATTATTAGTAAAAATGGGTATTGATTTTGATAATGAAAATAGCAATACTTTAAGGGAAATAGGAACATGTATATATACTTCAATAGTTACAGATACAGGTGCATATAGACATTCAAATGTTACTGAAAGAACACATGATATATCTGCAAAATTAAAGAAAATTGGTGTTGATAATACAAATATATATCAAAATCTTTTTGATAATAAAGATTTTAGCAGAATAAAAATTATAGGAAAAGCTTTAAGTAGTATGCAATTAATCTTAAATGGAAAAGTTGCATTATTAGAAATAGATAAAGATTTTACTAAAGACTTAGGTGTAGATGATATAGGTGATACATCAGATATAATTTCTTATGGACTTCAAATTAAAGGCGTTGAAGTAACGTTATTAATCAAAGAAGTTGAAGATGGAGTTAAGGCGAGCTTAAGAGCTAAAAGCTATGTTGATGTAAGAAAAATAGCTGAAATTTTTGGCGGTGGAGGCCATGTAAGAGCTTCAGGTATAAAAATTAAAAATATATCAATGGAAGAAGCTAAATATGAAATATTAAATGAAATACAGAAAGAGTTGTAAGACATGAATGGTGTTTTAAATATTTTTAAACCAAAGGGAATGTCATCTTTTGATGCTGTTAGAGTTGTAAAAAAGGTAGCAGGAACTGGAAAGGTTGGTCATACAGGAACTTTAGATCCAGAAGCAACAGGGGTGTTGCCTATTTGCATAGGAAGAGCAACTAAGATAATAGATTATATTATGGATTCTGAAAAGGTTTATGAAGTAACTTTAAAGCTTGGAATTAGGACAACTACCTATGATTTAGAAGGTGAAGTGTTAGAAGAAAGGGATCCTTCACATTTAACAGAAGAAGAAATATTAAATTCTATTAATAGTTTTAAAGGAGAGTATTCTCAAATACCTCCAATGTATTCAGCTTTAAAGCAAAATGGAGTTAGACTTTATGAGTTAGCAAGAAAGGGAATAGAAGTTGAAAGAAAGGGAAGATTAATTAATATTCATAATTTAGAAGATATTAAAATTAATAATCCATATATTTCAATGAAAGTTACTTGTTCTAAAGGTACTTATATAAGAAGTTTATGTTATGATATAGGAGAAAAACTAGGAGTTTTTGCAACTATGACGCAATTAAATAGAGCTAAGACTTCAGTTTTTTCACAAGAAAAGTCAATTAATATAAATGAGTTAACTAAAGAAAATATAAATGATTATATTTTATCTATGGAAGAAGCTCTTGAAAAATATGATAAAATAGTTGTTAATAAAAAATATGTTAAATTGTTGGTTAATGGTGTAAGAGTTGCAGATGGTAGATTTACTAAAGATAAAGTTATAAATAATAAATTATATAGAGTATATGATGATGAAAATAACTTTATAGGCCTTGGAGAAAGAAATGATGCAGGGTTTAAGATAGAGAAGTTATTAATCACATAGGAGAAAAGTAATGCTGATATATGATAATAACATTCTTGAAAATGAAAGTAAAAATAATTATATAGCTTTAGGTAGTTTTGATGGTTTACATTTAGGACATTTATCATTAGTAGAAAAAGTTAAAAAATTAGCTAAACAAAATAATGGTTTATCTATAGTTTTTACATTTAAAAATCATCCAAGAAAATTTATAAATCCTAATTCTGATATTAAATTAATAATGAATAATGATGAAAAAATTAAAGTTTTAGAAAAAGAAAATATAGATATATTAGCTTTTAAAAACTTTGATAATGAAGTTATGAAAATGATGCCAGAGGATTTTATAAAGTGGCTTTGTGAAACTTATAAGATTAAAGGAATTGTTGTTGGATTTAATTTTAAATTTGGTTATAAAAATTTAGGCAATGTAGAACTTTTAGAAAAGCTTCAACAAAAATATAATTATAAATTATATATTATAAAACCTTGTATGTTTGAAAATGAAATAATAAGTTCTACTTATATTAGAACTAAATTATTAGAAGGTAATGTAAAAAAGGCATGTGAAATGTTATCAAGACCATATATGCTTTTAGGAAAAGTAGTAGATGGTAAAAAATTAGGTAGAACAATAGGTTTTCCAACAGCTAATTTACAAGTTAAAGGTTCAAAAGTTATTCCTAAAAAAGGAGTTTATTACACTAATGTTGAAATAAATGAAGAAATTTTTAAGGGAATGACTTCTGTAGGGAATAATCCTACAGTAAATGGGATAGACTTAACAATAGAAACTTATATTTTAGATTTTAATGAAAATATATATAATAAAGAAATTAAGCTTTATTTTATTGATAAAATAAGAGATGAAATAAAATTTAATAATATTGATGAATTAGTTAATCAATTAAAAAAAGATAAAAAATATGTGGAAACTAAAAATATAGCAATTTGTCAAAAAAATTTATAAAATTAAATTATTAGATAATATATTCTAAATAGATTTAAAATTATAAATTATGTTTACAAGATAGACGTACTTTGCTATAATATTTCATGAAGAACCTACTTCTAAGATTTGAGGGTGATTTCTCTTTTCCTGGAAATAGGGGATAATATTACTGGAGGTGTCAATATGGACGCAATAAGAAAGCAAGAATTAATCAAACAATACGGAAGACATGAAGGAGATACTGGTTCACCAGAAGTTCAAATCGCTCTTTTAACTGAAAGAATCAACTCATTAACTGGACACTTAAAAGTTCACAAAAAAGACCACCACTCAAGAAGAGGTCTTTTAATGATGGTTGGACAAAGAAGAGGTCTTTTAAATTACTTAGCTGCACAAGATATCGAAAGATACAGAACTATAATAGCACAATTAGGCTTAAGAAGATAGTCTTTATAGAGCGGGTTTTATCCGCTCTATTATTTTAAAAAAATTAAATTTGAAGAACTGTAAAACCTGAAGGGAGGTTATTAAATGACTAATGTACTAGAAAAAAATATAGCTGGTAGAACTATGAAGGTTGAGTATGGTAAAGTTGGAATGTTATCAAATGCAGCCATTTTTATGAGCTATGGAGATACAGTTATTTTAACTAATGTTAATGCGTCAGAAAAACCAAGAGATGGGATTGATTTCTTCCCTCTAAGTGTTGAATATGAAGAAAGATTATATGCTGTAGGTAAAATACCAGGCGGATTTATAAAAAGAGAAGGTAGACCTTCAGAAAATGCAATTCTTTTTGGAAGAGCTGTAGATAGACCATTAAGACCATTATTCCCAAAAGGATATAGAAATGATGTTCAAGTGGTTTGTACAGTTGTATCAGTAGAGCAAGACAATTTACCAGAAATTCTAGCAATTAATGCAGCATCAATGGCATTATCAATCTCAAGTATTCCTTTCACTACACCAGTTGCAGCAGTGCAAATTGGTTTAATCGATGGTAATTATGTATTAAATCCAACATCTAAAGAAAGAGAAGAAAGTATTCTTCAATTAACTGTTTGTGCAACAAAAGATAGAGTTATGATGATTGAAGCAGGTGGAGATGAAATACCTGAAGATGTAATGATAGGTGCAATAGAATATGGTTTTGAAAAATGTCAAGAAATAGTTGCATTCCAAGAAGAGGCAATGGCTAAGTTTGGTAAAAAGAAAGATGAACCTGTTTTATATAAGCCAAGTGAAGAACTTGCAAAGGATATACAAGAATTTGCAGGTGAAATGATTAAAGAAGCTATGTGGATTACAGATAAAGATGAAAGAAATGCAGCTATGGATGTAGTAAACGATAAAATAGCTGAAGAATTTACTGAAAAATATCCAGATAATTTAGCTGATATAAAAGAAATTGTATATAATATGCAAAAAGAAGTAGTAAGGGATATGCTTTTAAATCACAAAAGAAGACCTGATGGTAGAGCTTTTGATGAAATAAGAAAGATTTCTTGCGAAGTTGATTTATTACCAAGAACTCATGGAACAGGATTATTTACAAGAGGATTAACTCAAGTTATGACTGTTGCAACATTAGGAGCAGTTGGTGATATACAAATAATAGATGGTATTGGTGAAGTAGAATCTAAGAGATATATGCATCACTACAATTTTCCTGCATATTCTGTAGGAGAAGTAAAACCATTAAGAGGACCAGGAAGAAGGGAAATTGGTCATGGTGCTTTAGCAGAAAGAGCTTTAGAACCATTGATTCCTTCAGAAGAAGAATTCCCATATACTATTAGACTTGTTTCAGAAGTATTAAGTTCAAATGGATCTACTTCACAAGCATCTGTTTGTGGATCTACTTTAGCATTATTAGATGCAGGTGTTCCAATAAAGAGACCAGCAGCAGGTATTGCAATGGGACTTATAACTTCAGAAGATTTAAAAGAAGAAGAAGTTTTAACTGATATTCAAGGAATTGAAGACTTCTTTGGAGATATGGACTTTAAGGTAGCTGGAACAACTGAAGGTATAACTTCTATTCAAGTTGATACTAAAATTAAGGGATTAAGCTTTAATGTTATTGAAACAGCAATTAAAAATGCAAGAAAAGCAAGATTACACATTTTAGATAAAATAAATGAATGTATTCCAGAACCAAAGAAAGAAGTATCTAAGTTTGCACCAAAGACATCTACTATTTCAATAGATCCAGAAAAAATTAGAGATGTAATAGGCGCCGGTGGAAAAGTTATTAATAAAATAATAGCTGACACTGGAGTTAAAATAGATATTAAGGAAGATGGTACAGTATTTGTTTCTTCAACAGATCATGATGGAGTAAATGAAGCAATAAGAATTATTGAAAGTTTAACTAAAGAAGTTGAAGCAGGAGAAGTTTATTTAGGAAAGGTTACTAAAATAGCTGCATTTGGAGCATTTATAGAAATATTACCTAATAAAGAAGGTCTTTGCCACATTTCTAAACTTGATAAGAATAGAGTAGAAAAGGTTGAAGATGTTGTATCTGTAGGAGATGAAATTTTAGTTAAGGTTACTGATATTGATTCACAAGGAAGGATAAATCTTTCAAGAAAAGATGCTCTTCCACAAGATGAACCAACTGAATAATTGAAATAGTAAAAGAGAATTAATTAAAATTCTCTTTTTTTTACTATATAGAATAAATATGATAAGATTAAAATAAACTAAAATCAAACTTATAAAAATGGAGGTAAGTATGTTTAATTTATATACGCTAGATAATGGATTAAGAGTAGTAACTGAATATATTGAACATGTTAATTCTATAAGTGTAGGAATTATGGTTCAAAATGGATCAAGAAATGAAACTAAAGATGAAAATGGTATTTCACATTTCATAGAGCATATGTTTTTCAAAGGAACAGATAAAAGAAATGCTAAAGAAATAGTACAAGAAATAGAAAATATAGGTGGGCAAATAAATGCATATACAAGTAAAGAAACAACTTGTTATTATATTAAAGCCTTAAATACTCATGTGGATTTATGTTTAGATGTAATTTCTGATATGCTTTTAAATTCTAAATTTGATGAGGAAGAAATAAAAAAGGAACAAGGTGTAGTAATAGAGGAAATAAATATGAGTCAGGATAGCCCTGAAGATGTTTTAGACGAAATACATTCCGAAGCTATATTTGGCAATAATTCATTAGCTTATCCTATATTAGGAACAGCTGATAAAATTAAGTCTTTTAATAGAAAAAAAATAAAAGATTATATTAAAACCCATTATACACCTTATAATTCTGTATTAAGTATATGCGGTAAGTTTGATGAAAAAGAACTAAAAAAACTTATTGAAGAATATTTTGGAAAGTGGAGCAAGGATAATGTTTATAATCCAACATATGAAAGTGTTATATTAAATAGTGATAGTAAATATTGTGAAAAACAAATTGAACAAGTTCATATTAACTTAGGATTAAATGGGTTAGCATATGCAGATGATAAAGCATATTCATTAGTATTATTAAATAATATATTTGGTGGTGGTGCATCATCAATACTTTTCCAAAAGGTTAGAGAAGAATTAGGTTTATGTTATAGCATATACTCATACATGCAACCTTACTTAGGGGTTGGAACAATGAATATATATACTGGATTAAGCAATAAATATGCTGACAAGGCAATAAGCGTAATTAATGAACAATTACAAAAGTTTGCTAAAGAAGGAATTAGTGATGAATTATTAGAAATTAATAAAGAAAAAATTAAAGCCAACTATATACTAGGATTAGAAAGTACATCTTCAAGAATGTTTGCTAATGCAAAATGTGTTTTATTACAAAATAAAATAAAAACTCAAGAAGATGTAATTAACAGAATTAACAAAATAGATAAGCATGACATAAGCTATGTATTGGAGAGATGTTTTAAGCCAGGAATAATAAGTACTGCCTTTGTAGGTCAAGGAGTAGAAACTGATAAATTAAATTCAATTTTAGAAAATTCTAAAGTGGCTTATAAAAATAGTATTGATAAAAAGTTTTTATTGTAAGTTTTAAATATAGTTGATATATTAAATATGTAAAACTAAGTAACTTAAAGTCTTATAATATTTTTATAAAAGTAATATATTACTATAACTATGCATAATATTATGTGTAGTAGGGAGGTAATTATTATGAAGGATTTTGAGTATTATGAAAAAAAACCTGAAAGTTCAATAAGAAGTTTAAGTGACTTAGAAAGGTATGAGATTTTTAATCTTGAAAGTGCAGAAAAGTACGATAGTGCTTCAAATATTGACTTTATAATAGATGAAGAAGGAAATATTAAGTTCCTGGTTGTTGGTATTAGTACAGGTAAGTTTAGTTTTTTTGGTAGTAAGGAATATGTTGAAATACCATGGGAATGTGTAACAAAAGTTGGAACTAATGTCATAGTAATCTCTGCCGAGGAAGGAAAGATAAAGAGAGCGAGAGCTTAAAAAACTTAAGGGGGAAATTTCCTTGGATATTATAGTGCAAAAGTTCGGAGGAACATCTGTATCAACAGAAGAAAGAAGAAAACAAGTAATAAAAAAAATAAGTAAGGCAATTGAAAGTGGATTAAAGCCTGTTGTTGTTGTATCTGCAATGGGAAGAGCTGGAGAACCTTATGCAACAGATACCTTATTATCACTTGTTGATGGTAACTTTAAAGAAAATAATAAAGCTGCTCAAGATTTACTAATGTGCTGTGGAGAAATAATAAGTTCAGTAGTAATGTGTAATGATTTATATAAGCATGGAATAACTGCTGTTCCATTAACTGGAGGGCAAGCAGGGATAATAACTAATAGTAATTTTACTGACGCTCAATCTATTAAAGTTGATACTACTAATATAATGAAAATAGTTGAATCAGGAAAAGTACCAGTTATAACAGGATTTCAAGGTGTAACGGAAAATGGGTTCTTTACAACATTAGGAAGAGGTGGGAGTGATACTTCTGCATGTATATTAGGTGTTGCTTTAAAAGCTAAAGAAATAGCAATATATACAGATGTAGATGGAATTATGACTGCTGATCCAAGAGTAGTTGAAGATGCTTCTCTTATAAATGAAATGACTTATAATGAAGTATTTCAATTAGCAGATCATGGAGCTAAGGTAATACATCCTAAGGCTGTTGAGATAGCTAAGAGGGGAAATGTACCATTAGTAATAAAAAATACAATGAGTGAGTGCAAAGGAACTGTAATAAAGAGTAATGTTTCTGAAGAAGAAAAGAGATTAATTTCAGGAATTACACATTTAAATAATAGAATACAAGTTAGGGTAAGATTATCTGAAAATAGAGATAGTAAATCTTATAGAAGTTTATTAAAATTACTTGCTAAAAATCATATTAGCTTAGATTTAATTAATATTTTTCCAGAGCATCAAATGTTTACAATAGATGCATCAGAAAAGGAAAAGCTTAATGAAATTATGAATAAAGCAGGAGTTAAATATAGCATTATTGAGGGATGTAGTACAATTGCTATAGTTGGTGCTGGAATGAATGGTGTTCCTGGCGTTATGGCAAGTATAATAAATACTCTTATAAGTAATGAAATTCAGGTATTGCAAACAACGGATTCAAATATGACAATCTGGTGTTTAATTTATACTTCAAAGGTTAAAGAAGCAATAAGATTACTTCATAAAGAGTTTAATTTAGGAAATATAAATTAAGATTAAAATGGTATAAAATACTTAGGAGGAAATGAGATGAAATTTACTTTTGATATAAAAGCAAAAGAAGCTTTAAATGAGTTAATAAAAAATAGCTCAGAAAATTATATAAGAATTAAGGTTTTTTATGGCTGTGGTAGACCTGCATATGATATATATGCTGATTTCAAAGGCGAAGAAGATGAAGAAGTCATAATAGATGGAATTAGCTTTGTTGTTAACAAAAAAGATGTAAGAGCATGTCAAAACCTTGAAATTAAATATGATAAAGAAATATATAATAAAGGTTTTTATATTAAAGATTTAGATTAGTAAATATTTTAAATGGTAAGTTAGATATAGGTTATTAACAAATTAAAAAGTTTTTAGCCTATATCTTTTTATTTTTAGTATTATTATTAATATTGGATTTAAGTATGATAATTCAAAATATAATTACTTTATTTTGAATAAGTATAATTTTTAGGTATAGCTTTCATAATAGTTTAAAAAAATAGCTTTAATTTTACATAGTATATATTTAAATTTGGAATTATGTTTTTATAAATAATATTTTTAAATAATGGATAAAATAATATAAAAAGCATAGAGGTGATAAAATGAAAGATAAAGTGGTAAAAGAATTAAATAGATTTTTAACTGGTATTCATATGGGTGGGTCTACATTTAAGGATTATTTAGATAAAGCTGAAAATTTAGAATTAAAGGAGTGTTTAAGAGAAATAATAGAATCTTTTAAAAGGCATGAAGAAGCAATTACACATAGAATTGAACAGCTTGGTGGAAATGCAAGTGATTCTTTGGGGATAAGGGGAAATATTGCTGAATTTTTTGAAAAGTTAAGCCTTATTCCTATTGATACAGATAGTGAAGTATGTGAACAGGCTATAAAAGCAATGCATATGGGAATTAAAAACACTAATAAATTCATAGAAGAAAATGAAAATATGGAAGAAAGCATATTAAATGATATTAATGGAGTAGTAAAGGATTATGATAATCATTTATTTAAATTAAACAATTTAAATACCAAGTTAAGCAAATATTAGTGAAATTTTCTGTCGTATGGTGTATACTTAGTTAGAGAAATTACGATTGTGAGGATTTTAATTATGAAGAATTTTAAAAAGTTATTAACTTTATTATGCTTAGTAACTATTGTTTTTACAATGCTTACTGGATGCGATAAAAAAGTAGAAATGGTTAGGGCTAATAGTGCAGAAGAAGTATTAAATTTATTTAATACATATAATTCAGAAAATAATGTTGAAGAAATGGTTAAATTGTATTCTAATGCATATATAAATTATATAGGTTATGATGCAAATCAAATAATAAAAAATATTAAAGCAAATAGAAAAGATGTAATTATTAATTTATCAACAACAAAAAGTATAGAAGATATAAATGATAATTTAAAAAAGGCTATAGTAAATATAAGTGCAGTAATAAATGGTGAAGAAACTAATGAGGATTATGAATATGCTTTAATTAAAGAAGAAAATGGATGGTCAATATCACCAGATGGAATAATAGATTGTGTTGAGTTTGATGTTCCTGCAAACGAAGATAAGCAATTAAATTTAAGATTGATAAAAGAAGGAGTAATGTTTAATGGTGCATTAATCCGTGTAAATTTATATAATAATACTAATAATACATATACTTTTGGAACTGAAGATGATAAAACAGAAATAATAGTAGAAACTTCAGAAGGTACATTTACTAGTGAAGTAATGGAACCACAAAAAATAGATAAAAAGGTAAAGAGTTATTTTATAGCTAACATACAAGATTTAAAAGGTGACATAAAAAAAGTTACTGTTACATCAATTTATGATTTAGATAGCGATGGAAATCCATTAAAAGATAGTAAACGAGAAATTGTAGTTTATAATAAGTAAAAATACAAATACCAGTAGCAATTAATTACTACTGGTATTTGTATTTTTTGCATTAAGAAAAGGGTATTTTTTCAAAACTTCATAATATTTATTTAACATTCCTAAATTAATAACATTATCAATAATAGAAAAATGTTTTTTAAAAGGTATGGTTTTTAATATATCACTGCAATTGATAATACAGTTTGAAATATAAAAGTCTATTTCATCAATATAAGATGAAAGAAAAGATTCAATATTTAAATTTTTATTATTAAATAAAGTTAGATAAGGATTAAAGTTATTGGTATTAGTATCATCTTGTAAATCATCAAGAGCATCAATTAAATAAATCCATTTACCAATAAAATAACCAAGATAATATAAACTTTCCCTTAAGGTTTTATTATCATCTTCAAAGGGATAAGGAAAATTACTTAAAACACAACCCATTATTTCACTAAATGGATGAGATATTTCATCTAATGAAGAAAAGGATTTTGTTTTTTCTAAATTTGAAATTAAGATTAAATTGTTTGAAATTTTATTGGCTATTGAGTTCAATTTAACAATACTTTTTTTTGTTGATGGAGAAAGTATTAATTTAAAAAACTTACTTTTTAAACTTTTGTCATCTTCTATGTTATCTTTTAGTTTATAATCAAATAGTAATATGCTTAAATTAGCACAATAATCTAAAGCATTGGTATCGGTTAATATTAAAATTTTTTTATTGGCATGCTTAATACATCTAACTTGTTTAATAAATATTTGATTACTAAATAAACCATCTAATAAAAAACCAATAAATGTTAAATCATAATTTAAGCAAAATCGTGGAATGTTTCCAAACTTATTTTTTATTTCATTACATAAGCCACAGTAATAGCTCCTAAAGTATTCAAATTCTTTAACTTTAAGTTCACTTTTAAGAGGTGTGATATAACCAAACATTAAAAATCTCCTTTAAAGGGCTTTAAAGTATTTATTTAAGTTAATTAAGTTTAACACATTCCTCCGCCACCGTTACCACACATATTCATTCCGTTTCCACCGCCATTTAAAAGGCTTTGAAGTAATATATTTTGCATTGGATTTCCACCCATACCAGCCATATTATTTAAAGGATTATTTGCAGCATTCATATTACCATTCATAGGGTTAGCAGAATTCATAGGATTAGCAGAATTCATAGGATTAGCACCACCCATATTAGCACCACTATTCATTAGCATATTTAATATATTAGGATCTATTCCGCCACCAGAATTTTGCCCACCGCACATATTAGCTTGATTGCTGCCAGTGCCGCCACACATATTGTTATTATTTGCAGCAGTATTATTTTGCATAGTACGAGCATAATTAGTTTTCATTTGTTTTACTTTTTTAGCTAAAACCATTAATGCTTCTTGATACTCTTCATTTTCAGGATTAAGTTCAGCAGCAATTTTTACATGATTAACTCCAGCTTTAAACCATCCTTTTTTTAATAAAACAAAACCTTCAAGGTAATTCCATTCAGCAGAAGATTTATCAGAAATTAAATTTAATTGAGTTTCAGCTGATAAAAATTGTTGGTTTTCTATTAAATCACGAATATCCTTATATTTATATTCGTTGATTAAAGAATTATAAGCAGTATTTAATTCAGAAATTTTATCTTCAGCAAGAGGTTCTTCGGAAGAACCTTGGTAATTACTTATATCATAGGTATTTGCAAGTGATTCATAAGCTGTTTTAATTTCGTCTAAAGAAGCATTAGGACGTATGCCTAGTACTTTATAAGGGTTCATATTAAATCTCCTTAAAAAGATTATTAAAGTCAATTATAATATATTCATAATAAGTTAAATAAGTGATTCATTAACCTAAATGCAGCTTATTAAATCACCACCAATACATTCGCAGCATTTATCCATACAAATAAGATCACAACAACTAAAATTTCCACAATCACAGCAACAATCATCACAACAACAGCAAGCACAACCACGATTTCGTCTTCTGTAGCCATTGTTATAATAATCATCTGCATAATGTCTATGTCTTCTCATTAATGAAATAAGTTCATTTTTATATAATTCATTAGAAGGAGATAAATTTACTGCTTTTTTTAAATGATATAATGATTCATCAAACCAAGCCTTTTTCTTTAAAATTAATCCATAAAGATAATGATAGTCAGAGTTTTTCTCTTTTATAGATGATAATATATTTTCAGCTTCTGTATAATTTCTATTATTTACTAAATTATTTATAGTATTAAACAATACTTCATTGTTTATTAAATATTCCAAGATAAACAGCTCCTTTAATTAATAATAAATTTAAAATATATTATTAATAGTATATACATTTATGTAATATTAATAATAATAATAGAGTAATATAAAATAATTATACTATTATTTACTATTATAAGATATATGTGATAGAATTATAAAAAAAGCTATATAAGGAGAAGCATATGAAAAAATTATTTATTCAATATCCAAAATGTACAACATGTAAAAAGGCTAAGAAGTTTTTAATTGATAATAATATTGAATTTGAAGATAGAGATATAACTTTAAATAATCCAAATGAAGAGGAATTAAAAAAATGGATTAAATTAAGTGGCTTAGATGTTAAAAAATTCTTTAACACTTCAGGAATATTATATAGAGAAATGAATTTAAAAGATAAGCTAAAAGAAATGAATGAAGAAGAAATGATTAAGCTTTTAGCAACAGATGGAAAACTTATAAAAAGACCTTTATTAGTTTCAGAAGAAGGTATTTTAGTTGGATTTAAAGAAGACTCATATAAACAAATAATTTAATTTATTAAAATGTATCAAAATAATTTATTAAAAAATATTTTGATACATTTTTTTGGTTAAAAAATGTATTATATTATTAAAATTATGGTAAAATAAATGATAGTACTTTTTTAATAAAGATTATAGAATAGTTCATTTGATGAGGTGACTTAGTATGAATATTACGCAATTAAACGCTTTAATAATAAAAAAAGATTCTAATAATCGTCTTTATAGGGGATTAAGATGTTTTAAGAATGACTTAGTACTTGAGATAAAATCAATAGTAGATGAAGAGTATGATTCTTTGGATATTTATGGGAAAGTGATGTCTGAAAGTGATTTTAATTTATATAATACAAATTTATCATTTGACTTAAAAAATAATGAGTTAATTTATACTGAGTGTAATTGTGCAGACTTTGGAGAAAATTGTGATTTTAATTCAACATATATTTGTAAGCATATAGGGGCTACATTTTATAAATTTCAAGAAGAAGTTGAAGAAAGAAGTAATAATAAATCAAAAAAATATATAAGAACTCTTTATGATAGCAATGATTATTCAGAAATATTACTAAGAACAATAAATAAAAATAATATTTCTGACAAAGAAAAAGCAAGCTTACAAATAAATTTAACCCAAAGGGATGTAAATAGAGATAAATATTATTATGAAATTGATTTAAAAATAGGTATAAAAAAATATTATGTGGTTAAAAATATAGCCGAGTTAATAGAAGCTAGAAAATTTGGAAAGTTATTAAAATATGGAAAAGAATTTACATATGATCCAAATGTTCATTATTTTTCAGAAGAGGATGAGGATATTTTAAATTTTATAGAAGAATACATATCATTAAATGAACCATTTGAAAGAAGTTTTTCAGTTCAAAGAATAACAAAAAATGTTTTTGGAAACAATAAAACTTTATTTATACCACAAGCGGCTTTAAGAAGATTTTTTGATAATATAAATGATAAAACTATTATGTTTACACAAGGGCTTAATAGTATTTATGCAGAGGTATATAAAGAGGATTTGCCTATTGAATTTAACATAAATGAAGAAGATGGAGAAATTAAAATTTCATCTAATGAAGATATGCCAATAAAGTTAACATATAAAGGTGATGTATATCTTTATAATAATAAAATTTATTTGCCAAATAAAAAGCAAATAAAAAATTATAATTTTATAAATGATATTTTTTCTAAAAAACCAACAATAACATTTAAAAATAAAGAAAAGCAAGAAGTATTTAATAAGGTAATACCTGTATTTGAAACTATAAGTAAAGAAATAAATATAGATGAAAATTTAGCAAAAAATATTATAAAAGAAAAACCAAGTTTTGAAGTTTATTTTGATAGAGATAGAAAGAAAACATGGGCAACAATTAAAGCTATTTATGGAAATGTTAATTTTAATATATTAAAAAATGTTAAAGAAAATGAATATGTTATTAGAGATTTAAATGAAGAAAATGAAATAGAAAAAATATTAAATGAATTTTCATTTTATAGGAATAAAGATGTTTTTATGTTTAATGGAGATGATGAAAAATTATTTGATTTATTAAAAAATGATTTATCTTTATTAAAGGAAAAAGCTACTATATATTATTCAGATAGATTTAAAGAAAGAAGAGTATATGGAGCTTCATCATTAAATGCAAAAATATCAGAAGGAAGAGGAAATTATTTAGAATTTTCTTTTAATATAGAAAATGTAAATGAAAATGAATATAAGAAAATAATCAATGCTTTTAAGGATAATAGAAGATTTTTTAAGCTTAAAGATGAAAGTTTTGTAGACTTAAAAGATGAGGAAGTTATTAAATTACTTAATTTAATAGATAATTTAAGTGAGGATTCAAATATTAAATCTAATGAAATTAAAATACATAAAAGTAAGGCAGTATTTATTAATGAGAGTATAAAAGATAACAGGTTATCCTTCATACATGGTAAAAATATAGTAGAACATATTTCAAATAAAATAGAAAGTTTAACTGATATTAATTACGAAGTTCCTAAGGATTTAAAAGCTAAGCTTAGAGATTATCAATTAACAGGATTTAATTGGTTTAAAACATTAAGTTATTATGAGTTTGGAGGAATATTGGCAGATGAAATGGGATTAGGTAAAACATTACAAACAATTACCTTCTTATTATCTGAAAAAGGAAAGAAAAGTGTTATAGTAACCCCAACATCATTAATATATAACTGGAAAAGTGAATTTGAAAAATTTGCACCAAATTTAAATATTAAAATAATTCATGGAAATAAAGAAGAAAGAATTTTTACAAAAGAATATATTAATGAGTATGATGTATTACTTACAACTTATGGTACCTTAAGAAATGATTATAATTTATATGAAGATATAAATTTTGATTATTGTATAATTGATGAAGCTCAAAATATTAAAAACTCTTTATCTCAAAGTAGTGAAGTTGTTAAAAAATTAAATGCAAAAGTTAAGTTTGCATTAACAGGGACTCCAATTGAAAATAATCTTATGGAGTTATGGTCTTTATTTGATTATATAATGCCAGGATATTTATATTCAAAGAAGAAATTTCAAGATAAATTTATTAAAAATGAAAAAGGAATTATTGAATTAAAAAAATATATAAAGCCTTTTATTCTTAGAAGATTGAAAAATGATGTTATGAGTGAATTACCAGATAAAATAGAAAAAAGATATGTAGTAGAAATGACTAAGGAACAAAAGAAGGTTTATAAGACATATATAGATGATATCAAAAATAAGATGAAAGAAAAGGATCTAACTAAAGATAAGATAACTATTTTTTCTTATTTGACTAAGCTAAGACAATTAGCTTTAGACCCAGGAATACTTGTTGATGGGTATATAGGGGGAAGTGGTAAGATTGATGTTACTGTAGATTTAATAAATGAATTTATAAATAACAATCATAAAATATTATTATTTTCACAATTTACATCTGTTCTTGATAATATAAAAACTATATTTGACGCAGAAGGAATAGAATATTTTTATTTAGATGGTAGTACAAAGGCTTCTGAGAGAGTTTCATTAGTAAATGAATTTAATAATTCAAATAAAGTTAAGGTGTTTTTAATTTCACTTAAAGCTGGAGGTACAGGACTTAATTTAACTTCTGCAGATGTTGTTATTCATTTTGATCCATGGTGGAATCCTGCAATTGAAGATCAAGCAACAGATAGAGCTCACAGATTTGGGCAAAAAAATGTTGTTGAAGTTATTAAACTTATATCAAAGGGAAGTATTGAAGAAAAAATAATTAAGCTTCAAGAAAGTAAAAAAGAAATTATTAATGAAATAATGAATGGAAATTATACTAATGGAGGATTCTTAAGTAGTTTAGATGCAGATGAAATAAAAGAATTATTTAGTTAATTAATAAAAAAGAATGATATTTTTGTGAAATATCATTCTTTTTTATTTATATAATTTTTTTTAATTACTCTACAGTTACTGATTTTGCAAGGTTTCTTGGCTTATCAACATCACAACCTTTTTGTTTTGCAACATAGTAAGAAATTAATTGAAGTGGAACAACACTTATAAGTGGAGTTAATATATCAATAGTTTTTGGAATATAAACTAAATCATCAACAACTTCCTTAGTAGTTGTATCTCCTTCATTTACAACTGCAAATATATTTCCACCTCTTGTAGAAACTTCTCTTACATTACTAATCATTTTATCCTTTAATGATTCTTGAGTTAATAAAGTTATAACTGCAGTATTTTTTTCTATTAATGCTATAGGTCCATGTTTTAATTCTCCACCAGCATAAGCATCACAGTGTATATAAGATATTTCTTTAAGTTTCAAAGATCCTTCCATTGCAACTGCATAATCAAGACCTCTTCCTAAGAAGTACATATCTTTGTGATTATAATGAGTAGAAGCAAATTTTTGAAGAGAATCTTTCATTTTTAATGCTTTATCAATTTTATTTGGTATTTGTAATAATTCTGCTTTAATTGTTTCAATTTCTTCATTAGTCATAGTTTCTTTTAATGAAGCAAAATATAAACCTAAGATATAAAAAGCAGCTAATTGAGTAACATAAGCCTTTGTTGAAGCAACTGCTATTTCAGGACCAGCTAATGTATAAAATACATCATCAGCTTCTCTTGATACAGATGAACCTACAACGTTTGTTATAGCTAAAACTCTTGCACCTTGTTTTTTACTATCTCTTAAAACAGCTAAGGTATCAGCAGTTTCACCAGATTGAGATACAACAATTATTAATGTTTTGTTAGTTACCATTGGCTCTCTATATCTAAATTCTGATGCTATATCAATTTCAACAGGTATTTTAGCAAATTTTTCAATTACTGTTTTTCCAACTAAACCTGCGTGATAAGCAGTTCCACAAGCAACTATATAAATTCTATCAAAGTTTTCTAATTGTTCCTTTGTGAAAGATATATTATCTATTAAAATTTCTTTTCCTAAAGCAATCTTACTAGCTAAAGTATCTTTAACAGCTCTTGGTTGTTCATGAATTTCTTTTAACATGAAATCCTCAAAACCACCTTTTTCAGCTGCATCAATATTCCAAGTAACATGATAAATTTCTTTTTCTATTTTTTCGCCATCTTCATTTCTAAGTTCAACACCATTAGGAGTTAGTATGGCAAACTCTTTATCTTCTAAAAGATAAACATCTCTTGTATGATTTAAAACAGCAGGTATATCTGAAGCAATAAAGCTTTCATCTTTACCTAAACCAACTATAAGAGGACTGTCTTTTCTTACAGCAATTAATTTATTTGGCTCATTTTTAGCTATTACACCAATAGCAAAGCTTCCTTCAAGTTTAGAAGTTGCTTTTACTACAGCTTCAAATAAATCATCTTTATAATAGTAATCAATTAAGTTTGGTATAACTTCTGTATCTGTTTCTGAAAAGAATTTATATCCCTTTGAAGATAACCATTCTCTTAATTTCATATAATTTTCTATAATACCATTATGAACTACACTAATTGTAGCATTTTCTGTAGTATGAGGATGTGAATTTACATCAGATGGTTCACCATGAGTAGCCCATCTAGTATGACCAATTCCAATATGACCATTAACAGGTTTTTCTTTTAAGCTTAATGCTAAATTATTTAAACGACCTTTGAATTTTCTAACATTAATTCCTTCATTTAAAATTGCAACACCTGCAGAGTCATAGCCTCTGTATTCTAATTTTGATAATCCTTCTACTAATAGATTAGACGCTTGTCTTTTTCCTACATATCCAACTATTCCGCACATAATAAATAATCTTCCTTCCATTATTAAAATATTTTTTAGAGTTTATTGTAATTTTTAAATGACAGTATTAAAAAGGGTATACTAGTACTAGGACATTTAAAAAAACAATGAAGGTTTTAACACCAGACTAGAATTGTGCTACAAATCACTTTGTAGTTTTGCTAGTCGTTAACGGTAGTGCGATACCGTGGGGCACCCGCCGAAGAATTCGATACTCCCCATCCTCGTCAACTTAAGTGAGACCCCAAATCTTCGATTTGGTTGGTCGAACTTACTCAGCGTAAGCTGAGTTTCCTTTAAAAAATCAAACCTTTGGTTTAATTAAATGATTTAAAAGCTAGTTATCTATATCCACTTAAGTTCTGGCGCTTTTATGAAATTATAATTTGTTGTATTACTATAATAATCACATCCTTCGTTAATTATTTAGTATACCTGTTCATAATTCTAACACAAAATTATGATTTGTCTATAGTTTAGGTATAACTATTATGAAAATTTATCCAAAAATAAAAATTATAATAATACATTATATGGATTTAAAATAAAAATGTCATAAGTTCATATAGAAAAAATATTCAGCCTAATTTTAGGAGGAAATATATTAAAATTTAAATGTAAATAGGGTAAATGTATAAATTATAAATTATCTGGCAAGAATATCTAAGAGAGTTTAAAAACAGGAGGTAATGTGAAGTGTCAGGTTTAGAAATTAATAAAAGACCAACAGATATTCCAAATAGTGCAAAAAAATCAAGAAAACATGGTAAGGTACCAGGTGTTTTATATGGGAAAACAATAAAAAACTTAGCATTTGAAGTAGGAGAAATTGAATTAGCTCATGAAATAGGAATTAATGGGCAACATGGAGTTCTTGAATTTTCTTTAGATGGAGAAAATCATAAAGGCTTAATAAAAGAAATTCAAAAAGATCCAGTTACAAATAAAATTATTCATTTGGATTTAGAAGAAGTAAGAGGAAATGAAAAGGTAATTTCTTCTGTACCAATACATTATATTGGTGAAGAATTTCTTAATAAGAAAGGTATTGTATTACAAAAAGAAAAAGATAATGTAAAAGTTGAATGTTCAGCTGAAGCAATACCTAAATATATAGATTTTAATGTAGGTACAGGAACTGTTGGGTCTGTATATAAATTTGGAGATTTAGAAGTTGCATCAGAAATATCAATTTTAGATGATTTAAATTCAGTAATTGCTTCTATAAGTTATGAACGTAAGACAGTTAGTGATGATATGGATGAAGCACAAGAAGCTGATATAAAAGATGTAGCAGAATAAAAAATATATGCAAAAAATAAGGGGCTGTCGCACTAAAAATTTTATACACAATATATTGTTTTAAAAATAAAAATCAACACAATATATTGTAGTATTTATTCTTAATGCGACATCTTCTTATTTTTTTATTTAATTTTATATAAATTTGGTATATAATAACTAATGGATATACTATTGAAAATGTTTAGGAGGGAATAACATGAATTATAAAGAGAAGTATAATGAGTGGTTAAACTCAAAAGTAATATCAGAAAGCGTAAAAGAAGAACTAAGAGGAATTACAGACGAAAAAGAATTGGAAGATAGATTTTATAAAGAATTAGATTTTGGTACAGGTGGACTAAGAGGGGTTATAGGATATGGTTCTAACAGAATGAACGTTTACACTGTATCAAAGGCAACACAAGGCTTTGCTAATTATTTAAATAAAAACTTTGAATCACCAAAGGTTGCAATTGCATATGATTCAAGAAATATGTCAAAGGAATTTGCTGAAGCAGCAGCTTTAACTCTTTGTGCAAATAATGTAAAAGTATATTTATATGAAAGCTTAAGACCAACACCAATGCTTTCTTTTGCAACGAGACATTTAAGTTGTCAAGGTGGAATAGTAATTACAGCTTCACATAATCCAAAAATATACAATGGATATAAAGTATATGATGAATTCGGTGGACAAGTTACAGACGAAAAGGCTGGACTAATTATTAATGAAGTAAATAGCATAGAAAATTATGAAGATATAAAGACTATTTCTTTAGAAGAAGCAATAAAAGACAATCTTTTAGAATATATAGGTGAAGATGTAGATAAAGCTTATCTTGAAGAAGTAAAAGGTCTTACTATAAGAACAGAATTAGTTAAAGAGCATGCTAAAGACTTAAAGGTTATATATACTCCAATTCATGGTAGTGGAAATATGCCAGTTAGAAGAGTTCTTAAAGAATTAGGATATGAAAATGTTGAAGTTGTAAAAGAACAAGAAAAACCAGATGGTAACTTCCCAACAGCTTCTTATCCAAATCCAGAAAATCCACAAGTATTTGAATTAGCTTTAGAAATGGCTAAAACAAATACTCCTGATATCATATTTGGTACAGACCCAGATTGTGATAGAATAGGTGTTGTTGTTAAAGAAAATAGTGGGGAATATAAAGTTTTAACAGGAAATCAAACAGGTCTTTTATTAACAGATTATATATTATCATCACTTAAAGAAGAAGGAAAATTACCTTCAAATGGAGTTGTTATTAAAACTATCGTAACAAGTGAAGGTGCAAGAGCTATAGCTAATTACTATGGTGTTGAAATAATGGATGTTTTAACTGGATTCAAATATATTGGAGAAAAAATAAGAGAATTCCAAGAAAAGGGAGATAAGAAGTATTTATTTGGATTTGAAGAAAGTTATGGATATTTAGCTGGAGAATTTGTTAGAGATAAAGATGCTGTTATAGCTTCTATGTTAATAGCAGAAATGACACTTTATTATAAAGAACAAGGAAAATCTTTATATGAAGCTTTAATTGAACTTTATAATAGAATTGGATTCTTTAAAGAAGACTTAATTTCAATTGAGTTAAAAGGTAAAGAAGGGCAAGAAAAAATTAGTAAGTGCTTAGATTTATTAAGAGAAACAGCTTTAACAGAAGTTGATGGAGTTAAAGTTGCAACTAGACTTGACTATAAGTTAAGTAAAGAAGAAAATTTAGAAAACAATACAGAATTTGTTATTAACTTACCAAAATCAAATGTATTAAAATACATTTTAGCTGATGGTTCATCATTTGTTGTTAGACCTTCAGGTACAGAACCAAAAATGAAAGTTTATTCAGCAGTTAAGGGAGAAAGTTTAACAAATGCTGAAGAAAAGTTAAAGAGATTTAACGAAAAGGTTATGGAAATTATAAATGAAAAATTAGCATAATAAAAGGGCTGCTGGTATTCCAGCAGTTTTTTTATTTTACTTAATTAATTTGAAACTTTTAAGGTAATAATGTATTATGAATAATGAAATAATTTACTAAAGGAGTGTAATTTATGGATTATAAGGCAAAAATTAAGGAAAGAATGAGTAAATTATTATTTTTAGAAATGAATAAAGATGGATTTAAAGAAAATATAGGAATACCATCATATGTTACTTTTAAAAATAAAGATTTATATTTACCAATTAGTTCTGAATACATAAGTTCAAATATAAATGATGAAATAAAGATAAAGAACTTACCAATATACTATTTTATAGAAGGAATGTTTATAGCAATTGGTGCAGACGAAAATTTAAGATTTAATGATGATTATGAGTTAATTTTAGATTATATAAAAGATACAGAAAATTGTATTAAATCATTAATAAGCAAAAGAATACAAGAAGAAAGATATTTAGATGCTTATCTTTTATTAAAAGGATATTATTCATATTCAAAGGACCTTGAAGTTATGAAAAAAATACTTCTTGTAGGTGAAACTATAAGAGAACAGGATAGTAGCTTTAAGGATATATTATTAGATGATATTGAATATTGCATTACAAATAATTTAAAAATAGCAGAACCATATTTATATAAAGCAATTGTTCTTAAAAATGAAGGTGATTTTAAGGCTGCAAGAGTTGCAATTAATGAATATATAAATAAGGGTGGCAAGGTAACTAAAGAGGTTGAAATAATAAATACTGATATACAAAATATTTCAGATTATGAAAATGCAATTGAATTATTAGCTGAAGAGCCAGCAAAGGCAGTTGAAATATTATTAAGACTTGCAGGAGAATTTGAAGAAAATCCCCTTATTTATTATTACTTAGGAATTGCTTTTAGAAAATTAGAAGATTATCACAAGGCTATTTATTACTTAAAAGAAAGTGTAAAGAGAGAAAGTGGAATACTTGAAGTTATAGTTGAATTAGGTTTAAATTATGCTTGTATTAATGATTTTGAAGAAGCTATTAAATTCTTTAAAAAAGCATTTGAAGCATCTAGAGATGTTGAAATTTGTACTAATATTGTAATGTGCTATTTAAATATTAATGATTTAGAAAATGCAAAATTACATTTAGATATAGCTAAAAATTTAAATCCTGATGATGAAATAGTAAAACAATTAGATACTATGATTAACAAGGAGCAATAAGGGAAGAGAGTATATGGGTAAAGCTGAAAGATATAGAAATATAGATATGTTAGGTTATAAAATTTTTGCTTCTGATATGAATAGCTGCTTAGAAAAAGTTTTTTCCATGAAAAAGGTTCATATTGTATCAGGAAATCCAGAAGTATTATATGTTGGATTAAATAATAAAGAATTATTTAAAAATTTTATATCTGATAAGTCAGTAATAATACCAGATGGAGTTGGAGTTCAAATAAGTGCAAAAATATTAAAGACTCCAGTAAAGGAAAAAATAGCAGGAATAGAATTAATGAAAAAAATACTTGAAAAATGTGAGAAAACAGGAGAAAGTATTTATTTATTAGGAGCAAGTGAAGAAAATTTAAAGGCTTGTGTTGCTAATATAGTTAGGGATTTTCCTAAAATAAATATTGCTGGATATCATAATGGTTTTTTTGATTTAAATAATCCAAAAGAAATATTAGAAGAAATAAAAGAAAAGAAACCAATGGCAATTTTTGTAGCAATGGGATGTCCAAGACAAGAAAATTTTATTGTGAAATATATGGATGAATTACCTTGCAAAATATTTATGGGGGTTGGTGGAAGCTTTGATGTTATTGCAGAAAAGGTTAATAGGGCACCAAGATGGATGATTAATATAGGTATGGAATGGGCTTATAGAGTATCCAAGGAACCGTGGAGAATAAAGAGGCTTGGAAGTATTCCTAAATTTATAGGAATTGTTATTAAAAATAGGGGTAAAAAATATGAAAGGTAGCAAAATATTTAAAGCAGCATTTATTGTAATGATTATAAGCATAATAAGTAGATTTTTAGGTTTATTTAGAGATATGCTTGTAAGCTACCAATTTGGTATGAATATGTATACAGATGCTTATAAAGCAGCTGTATCTGTACCAGAAACTGTTTTTACTATTGTTGGGCTTGCTATATCCACTGTATTTATTCCTATGCTTAGTAAAGTCAAGTATGAAAAAAATAAAGAAGAAATGTTTAAATTTTCTAATAATATAATATCCATATTATTAGTAATATCTATTATTGCATTTTCTTTAGGGTTTGCATTTACAAGAGAAATAGTTTCTTTTATGTTTGATGGGTTTAGTAATGAAAAATTTATACTTACAGTTTTTTTAACTAGAATAACATTATTTAATCTTTTGTTTTTATCAATAAACGCTTGCTATACGGCAATGCTTCAAGTATGTGAAGATTTTGTTATACCATCAATTTTAGGAATGTTTTTTAATGTACCAATGATAATTTATTTATTATTTTTTTCAAATATAAATATTATTGGACTTACAATTGCAAATGTTATTGGTAACTTTTTAAGAGTTGCAATTCAAGTTCCGGTTTTATATAAATATGGATATAAATTTAAATTGTTTATTGATTTAAAAGATGAAAGAATTAAAAGGATTTTAATATTAATTATTCCTGTAATAATTGGATCAGGAGCTAATTCATTAAATATGGTAGTTGATATGAAAGTTGCATCATCATTGGGAGATGGAGCTGTTAGTGCTTTAGATTTTGCACAAAAGATAATAGTTTTTGCTAATACTGCAATAACAACAGCAATTGTATCGGTAATGTATCCTTTAATGGCAAATAAGTTAAATGAAGGAGATAATGAAGGTTTTGTAGTGTATTTATCAAAATCTGTTTCAATAATAGCATTATTATTAATACCAATTTCATTTGGATTTATATTGTTAAATAAAGAAGTTATTAGTATTTTTTATGAAAGAGGTAATTTTACAGCTTCTGATGTAGGATTGACTTCATTGGCATTTTTAGGTTATTCATTAGTATTACCATTTACAGGAGTAAGAGACATATTAAATTCTTCATTATTTTCAATGCAAAAAACTAAGGTTACAACGATGAATGGTGTTATAGGGGTTATTGTAAATATTATTTTAAGCATTACATTATCAAAGATATATGGAGTTTTTGGAGTGGCAATGGCTTCAACCATATCATCTATAGTAACTGCAGTACTTTTATTTATTTCTACTAGAAGACTTGTAGGTAATTTTGATGTTGTACCTATGATAATAAAGTTATTAAAAATACTTTTAGCTGCAATAATGATGTTATTTGTATTAGTTGCATTAAATAATGTGTTAAACCTTGATAATAAAATAATAATCATTTTAGTTAATGGAACTGCAGGTATACTTATATATTCTATATTATGTAAGATATTAAAAATTGAGGAATTTAATGAAGCGATAGATATGATAAAAAATAAGGTATCTAAAAAAGCGCCTAGGAGGAAAATATGAAAATATTATTTATAGCATGTTATTCACCATTAATAAATAATTCTGCATCTATAGAAACACTACAATATTTAAATAATTTAGCTAAAATAGATGAAAATGAAGTTCACTTATTAACGGTGAACTTCCCAAAGAATTCAATTTATTATGATGAGTATATACTTAGCATGTTAAACGAAAAAGTGAAGATGCATATAATTTCAGGAGGTAAAATCTTTGAAAAAATTATGCCAAAGAAGCCTAGCAATAAAGCTGAAGTAAATTCTTCACAAAATAATAAAAGTTTTATAAAAAGTATGCTTAAAAAAGGAAAATCTATAATTGCAGTACCAGATATGTATTTTAATTGGGCTAAAGCAGCATCAAAGTATGGAATAGAATTAATGAAGAAAGAAAAATTTGATGTTATGTTTTCAATGCATGAACCGCCATCAAGTCATATTTGTGCAATGAAAATTAAAGAAGAGTTTAAAGATTTACCATGGGTAACTTATTGGAGCGATCCATGGCTTAAAGATTCAACAAGAGAAAATATAAGTCCAGTAAGAAGAAAATATGAACAATCATTTGAAAGAAAAGTTGTTAATTTAAGTGACAGATTTATTTTTGTAACTAAGGCTAATAGAGATGATTATGTAAATTCATATAATATTCCAATAGAAAAAACATTTATAGTAACTAGAGGATATGATGAAAAGCAATATAAAGAAATAAAGGAAAAATCAAATCCTAAGCTTATAGAAAAGGAGAAAATAAATTTTGTTTATGCAGGAGAAATTTTTTCAAAGCTTAGAAATGTTAATCCATTTATAGATGCTTTAAATGTAATTAAAAATGAAAATATTGATTTATACAATAAATTAAATATTATGTTTTTTGGAAATATTGATAGTGATGAAGTTAAAAATAAATTAAATGCTATTGATAAAGTTAGTGTTTCACCGAGAATTTCATATGATGAAGCTTTGGGATATATGCTTAATAGTCAAGTGCTTTTGTTATTTGGAAATAAAAATTCAAAACAAATCCCAGCTAAGGTTTATGATTACTTTGGTGCAGAAGGACTTATTTTCGTTATTCTTGGAGATAAAAATGATCCTATAAAAGATGTAGTGAAAAATAAAGAAAAGTGTATTGTTGTCAATAACAATGTTGATGAAATTGTTAATGGAATCAATAAAATAGCATCTATGATTGAATTGGGAATAAAGCATGGAGCTATAGAGGAATATAAATGGCAGTACATTTCTAAAAGACTTAATGATATATTAAGGGGGTAATCATTATGCATGTTATGTTTATACCTTCTTGGTATGATAATTCAAGAAATAAAGTTCATGGTAGTTTTTTTAGAGAGCAAGCTAATAAACTTCAAGAAAGTGGAGTAAAAGTAACTGTTGCTTATAACGAAATATGGCCATTAACATTAATGGGTAAAATAAAAGAAAAAAGTGGATTGTTTTTTGAAATTGAAAAAGGATTAAGAACTTATAGATATAAAAATTATAATTTTATACCTAAAAGTTCATTAATGTTTAATGTATTTGATAAAAGAATGGAAAAGTTATATAAGGAAATTACTAAAAAAGAAGGTAAAATAGATATTATACACGCTCAATCATCACTATGGGGTGGAATAAGTGCAGCTTATATAGCAAAAAAATATAATATTCCATTAGTTATTACTGAACATTCTTCTGTAGAAAGAGGAGTTTATGTAAGAAAAAGCTATTATAAAAGAATTATAGATTCTTATAAAACTGCAGATAAGATAATAACAGTTGGAAATGGCTTAAAGAAGGAAATTGAAAAATTAGCAGGAAGAAATGATATAGAGGTTATTGGAAATCTTGTTGATTTATCTTTATTTGATATTAGAAATGTTAAAAAAGAAAATAATGATTTTACATTTTTCAGTGTTGCATTTTTAGAAGGTGAAAAAGGGTTTGATACATTAATTAAATCTTTTGCAAAAGTATATAAAAATAAAAATGTTAAATTAGTCATAGGTGGAGATGGAAGTCAAAAGGAATGGCTAAAGGGAATAGCAAAAGAAAATGGAGTAGAACCACAAGTATTATTTACAGGAGCATTATCTAGAGAAGAGGTAGCAAGTTGGATGAATAAATGTGATGTATTTGTACTACCTTCAAGATATGAAACCTTTGGAGTTGTATATATTGAAGCTTTAGCAAGTGGAAAACCAGTAATAGCAACATTTAATGGTGGAGCAGAAGATATAATAAATGAAGAGGTTGGAGTATTAGTTGAAATAGATAATGTAAATAAATTAGCACAAGCTATGGAAAAGGTAAGGGAGAATTATAATAAATATAATCCAGAAAGTTTAAGAAATTATTGTACTGAAAAGTTTAGTGCAAATGTTATAATAAAAAAAATAATAAATGTTTATAAAAAAGTTATAAGATAAAGAGGTGTTAATATGTATTTTAAGGATTATTCAATAGATAAGTTTTTATATGAATTAAAAACAGATTTACCATCACCAGGAGGCGGAAGTACAGCTGCATTAGTTTCAGCATTAGCAGGAGCTTTAAATTCTATGGTATATTCATTTACTGTAGATAAAAAATCATTTGAAAATTTAAATCATGAAAATAAAGAAAAAATGAAAAGTTTAAAAGTAAAATGTGAAGAATTTATAAGTAAAAGTATTTCCTATATGGAAACAGATAGGGAAACCTTTACAGCATTAATGGATACATTTAAACTTCCAAAAGAAAGTGATGTAGAAAAGAAATATAGATCACAAATGATTAAAGAAAAGACGATAGCAGCAATGGAATCCCCTTTAAATTTAGCTAAAGATTCGTTAAAATTTTATGATAATATAGATTTTGCTATTGAATTTGGAAATAAGAATTTAACATCTGATGCTATAGTAGCAGCAATACTTTTACATTCAGCTATAGAAAGTGCAGTAGTTAATGTTTTTGTAAATTATAATAGTTTATATAATAAAGAAGGATATGAAAATATTCTAGAAGAATGTAGAGAAATAATTAAAAAGTCATTAGATAAAAAAGAAATTATAGTTAAAGAATATGGAATATAAATAATAAAGCTGTAATATAAGTTTTTCAACTTTATATTACGGCTTTATTATTTTGAAATACTTAGGCTTTATATATTAATTTTTATTGTGATTGGTATTCAGGTAAATCAGTAAGAGGTTTAAATTCATAGCCATCAGCTCTAATTTGTTGTATTACAGTTTTTAAAACAGCTGTATTTGTTTTTGAAACTGCATGTAATAACATTATGCATCCAGGATGAACACCTTGTGTTATTTTTTTTATAGCGACTTCTTCGCTAGGCTGATTGTCTATAATCCAATCTTTGTAGGCAAAACTCCAAAAAATACTTTTATATCCTAAATCATTAGTTTTCTTTAATGAATTAATAGAATATTTGCCCATAGGTGGTCTAAAAAATTTAGGCATATCGCTACCAACGACTTCTTTGTAAGCATTTTCTACATCTATAAATTCAGCTTTGAATTTTTGTGGATCTGTAACACTTGCCATTGATGGATGGTGGTTAGAGTGATTACATACTAAATGACCTTCATCAGCCATTCTTTTAACTATTTCAGGATTTTGAACTATATATGGTTTTACAACAAAAAAAGCAGCAGGAACTTTTTCATCACGAAGTATATCTAATATTTTTGCTGTATATCCATTTTCATAACCTTCATCAAAAGTTAAGTAAATTACTTTTTCATTAGTATCGCCTAAATAATAAGCATTATATTTAGATAAAAGTCCTGTTGCTTCTTTAGGACATTCAGGCATTAAATCTTTGCCTCTGTTAACAAAGTACCAATTCAATTCAAAATCATCACCGATTGAATATTTTGAATAAGCATAGGCATTGCTTACAATTAAAGAAATTAAAACAAAAATTGATACTAATAAAAAGGAGAATTTATTTTTTTTCAACATTATCACCTCCTAATAATATCTTTTGTAGAGCCGAAAATATTACACATGGAAAATAAAGAAAATATATAGAAAAAATTGACAAGAAGCTATTAAAGGAATATAATGGAAATATATTATTAATGAAGGAGGTAGGAATATGTTAAAATCTTATATAAATTTAAAGGAAATGTTTAATTTAATTATAAGTAAATATAACAATAATATTTTTAATAACCCTATCTCTAGGAGTCTTTTTAATAAATATTATATTTATTAAAAAGATATGTAATAAGATTTGTTTATGGAGGTCGTGGTTATTATCACAGCTATTTTTTATGTTTAAAGTTAGTATATTTAATAATAAAAGGTCGTGGAGTAATCATGGCCTTTTATTATTATGTGCCCAGCATGGGCAACAACTTGATGCTGAAAGTCCGTTGTGGGCTTGGTAGTGGGAACAACTATCCAAGGACAAGGATGTCCATCGTGAGGTGGAATCTGAAGGAAGTCATAGGCAAAGTCTTGGTCTGAGGAAAACGAACTACATACAAGGCTTACTAAAGTCGGACGAGTTTGCAATACAAAACAAAGTCCAACACTACCCAAAACTTTAGGAGTAAATGTAGCAGATATATGAGATGAAGGTTGTTGTTCTTACCTGGGGAGGTCTGATAGATACATTGCTAATAAAGATGAATTTCTAAAGCAATAACCTACATAGTGATATGTAGCTGAACTATAAGAAGTTAGCATAAGTCATAGTAACTCCGCTAATGGTGATAGGGGACGAAGGACTGAACTTTAAGGAGGTTTTGAGTTTTGAAAGTTTCGCAGAATAATCAGAGATTGCAGAAAACTAAATATTTAGGCTCTAGTGCTAAGGGTAGAGTGGAACTCGAAGATAGGCAAAGAGTGCATAGAGAATTCTCGGCAACTTTAAAGGGAGAAACAAGTGAAGTTGAGTATGGTTCATTGGAAAGAATATTATCAAGAGAAAACTTACTTCTAGCAATTTCATTAAACTTAAAGAACTGCTGTGTACCAGGCCGGTATGCACTGTGGTGTGAGAGGACGGAAAATAAAATAATTATTTTCTTCCTACTCGATTTTTTTAAGGTGGGAGTTTGTGTTTATAAAAGGAAGAAAAGGTGAGTAAAAAATTACAATTATAAGGGGGAAGAAAAATGAAGAGGATACTTAGGTATGTTTCTAAATATAAGGGAACTGTTATTATTGGAACAATGTGCATGTTGATAGTTATAGGAGTAGATTTATTTCTTCCATATTTACAACAAGTATTCATAGATAGTGGATTAATGAAAGGAGATCAAAATGTTATTGTTTCAGTATTAGTATGGATAGTGATTATAACTGTCATAAAGGCAATGTTAGGATATGGAAAAGAATTTTTATATGATGTATTAAGTAGCTGGGTACATCAAGATATAAAAAATGATTTGTTTGCACATATTCAAACATTAGAATTTGAATATTTTGATAATATGAATACAGGGGAATTGATGTCAAGAATAGGTGAGGATGCAGAGAATATATGGCAAACAATAGGATATGGAATGAGACTTTTTATTGAAAATACAATTTACTTTGTGATTTCAACAATAATACTATTTGTTTTAAATTATAAGTTAGCTTTAGCTTGTTTTATTGTAATGATTCCAATTGGATTTATAGGAATAAAATTAGAAAAGAAGTTTGGAGAAATCTATAGCAAAATAAGTGATCAAACAGCTGAAATTAATACTATTGCTCAAGAAGATATTGCAGGAATAAAACTTGTTAAGGCTTTTTCAAGAGAAAAATATGAAATAAATAAATTTTTAAAGATGAATAAAGTTTATTATGATTTAAATATGGAGCAAGCAAAAATAATAGGTGATTATTTTCCACCAATAGAGTTCTTAACAAATATTGCACTTGTTATAATGATTGTTTTAGGTGGATTTCTCGTAATGGATGGTGAAATAAGCATAGGTATATTAGTTGCATTTAATGGATATATATGGAATTTGATATGGCCAATGAGAATGCTTGGAGAACTAACAGACTTACTTTCAAGAACAGTGTCATCTGCAAATAAAATTTTTGCAATAATGGATAAGGATCCTAGTATTAAAACTAAAGAAAACTTTAAAGATGTTAAAAATATTAAAGGTAATATAAAATTTGAAGGTGTTAACTTTAAATATGATGATAAATTAGTATTAAAAAATATAAATTTAGATATAAAAGCAGGAAGTACAGTAGCTATAATGGGAGCAACAGGCGCTGGAAAATCTTCTTTAATAAATTTAATTGGTAGGTACTATGATACTTGTAAAGGTAGTATAAAAATTGATGGAATTGATATAAAAGAATATAACTTAGAATTTTTAAGAAAAAATATGGCCATTGTTCCGCAGGAAACATTCTTATTTTCTGAAACGATTTTAAATAATATAAAGTTTAGCAATGAAAATACAAGTTTTGAAGAAATAAAGGAAGCTAGTAAATTAGCATGTGCTAATGAATTTATTGAAGGGTTAGAATTAGGATATAATACTGAAATAGGAGAAAGAGGAATAGGTCTTTCTGGGGGACAAAAGCAAAGGATAGCTATTGCAAGGGCATTAGTTAGAAAAGCTAAAATATTAATTTTAGATGATTCAACATCAGCATTAGATATGGAAACTGAACATGAATTATTAAAAAATCTTTCAAATAGGAAGCATGAAAGTACAACATTTATAATAGCGCATAGAATTTCAGCAGTTAAAAATGCAGATTTAATTATATATTTAGAGGATGGACAGATAAAGGAAAGTGGTACTCATGATGAACTCTTAAAGAAAAAGGGAAGATATTATGATATTTATAACGACCAATTTAGAGATTTTAATTTACTAGAAGAAGAGGTGATTTAGATGAGTTATAACGAAATTGTGAAAGATGAAGAAATAACAAGAAGAAGCAAAAAAGAACTAACTATGAAGCTTATAAAATATCTTAAGCCTTATAAATTTAAAGCTTTAATTATAATAATTCTTATGATTTTTGTAATGGTTAGTGGAATAGTAAATCCATGGTTATTACAAGTTGCTATTGATAATTATATTGTAAATTTTAATGTAAAAGGATTGCTAATTATAGGAGCAGCATTGATTATATTAAACTTAGTTGCATGGGTCTTATCAAGAATAAGGTGGAAAATGATAACTTCAATTACAAATAATATTTTAGTTAATATAAGACATGAATTATATACACATATACAAAGCTTATCTTTTGATTTTTTTGATAGCAGGCCTGTTGGTAAAATACTAGCAAGGGTGGTTGGAGATGTTAATGCATTAAAAAGCTTGTTTTCTCAAAGTATTGAATCATTAATACCTCAATTATTAAATTTAATTTGTGTTGCAGTTATAATGCTTATTCTTAATTACAAGTTAGCATTAGCATGTATTGCATTACTTCCATTGTTAGGGATTGCAATTTTTGCAATTGAGATATTTTCAAGAAAAAGATGGGAAATATATAGAAATAAAAGATCAAATTTAAATGGGTTTACTCATGAAGATTTTTCAGGAATAAAAGTTGTACAAGGGTTTACAAATGAAGAGGGAACTAGAAATAATTTTAAAGGAATGGTAAAAGAATTGAATGATTCTTTTATAAAAGCTGTAATGTTAAATGATTTCTTTTGGCCATTAGTTGAATTATCATGGGGAGTTGGAACAATAGTAGTTTTTGGATTGGGATATAAGATGGTTATAAATAATGAAATTACAATTGGTACATTAATTGCATTTTCTATGTATGTAGGGATGTTTTGGAGACCCATAATGAATTTATCAAGTTTTTATAACGCATTAATTACTAATTTTTCAGCTGCTGATAGGATATTTGATATATTAGACCAAAAGCCAATAGTTAAAAATTCGCAAGCTGCAAAAAGTATTGGTAAAATAAATGGAAATGTAGAATTTAGGGATGTTTCTTTTGCTTATGATAATGATAATGAAGTATTAAAAAATATTAATTTTAAAGTTAATAAAGGTGAAAAAATTGCACTTGTTGGAGCAACAGGGGCTGGGAAAAGTACAATTGTTTCATTAATAAGTAGGTTTTATGATCCTACAGTTGGAGAAGTGCTAATAGATGGGAAAAATATAAAAAATGTTGAATTAGAATCTCTTAGAAGTCAAATGGGAATAATGCTTCAAGATACATTTTTATTTTCTGATACTATTATGGAAAATATAAGATATGGAAGATTAGATGCTACTGATGAAGAAGTAATTAATGCAGCAAAAGCGGTTAATGCTCATGAATTTATTATGAAACTTGAAAATGGATATAAGACAGAAGTAAATGAACGTGGTTCTAGATTATCATTAGGACAAAGACAGTTAGTATCATTTGCAAGAGCATTACTTGCTAATCCTCGTATTTTAATTTTAGATGAAGCAACATCCAATATAGATACAGTAACAGAAAAATTAGTTCAAAAAGGAATAGAAAAATTACTTCATGGAAGAACTTCTTTTGTAGTTGCTCATAGGCTTTCAACTATTAGAGATTGTGATAAAATAATGGTAATTAATAATGGAAAAATTGAAGAAGAGGGAAATCATGAAGAACTCTTAAAATTAAGAGGAAATTATTATGAATTATATATGGCACAATATAATTTTATGAATCAGTGAAATGTTACAAGTTTAGTTTAAAACTCCCTTTTGAGAGTTTTTTATATGAGTGGATTAAGGCAATGATAATCTTGTTTTTTAGGAGTTTTTTAGTATACAATTAACACAAATAAAACGTAAAATGTATTTTTAGTTAATATTTAGGTTAAAAGGTTTATATTAACAATGATTTTATGGTAATTTTAATTATTTTTATTATGTTAAAGTAAGTTGTATTTACAATAAAAATAATGAAGAATCAAAAGAAGATGAATTTACACATAAAATTATTAAATGAAATATTAAAAAGTAGTAAATGTTAAATTTATATTAAGAAGTGATTTGATTGATATATAAATATATAACAAATCAATATTAATAAATAAATCAGTGAAGGTAAAAGGAAATTCAATTGATAGTTTGTAATAAAAATGAAAACTATGGAGAATTAACGTACATTTTATCATTGAAATAAAATTACTTATAGAGTATAATCTTAGAAGTATTAGTAAGGTCGAAAGGATGTTATATAGATGAGATTAGGGATTGTAGGACTACCAAACGTAGGAAAAAGTACATTATTTAATGCTATAACAAAAGCAGGAGCTGAATCAGCAAACTATCCATTTTGTACAATAGAACCAAATGTTGGAGTTGTTAGTGTACCAGATACTAGATTAGACGTATTAGAAAAAATGTATGGGACAAAGAAAAAAGTTTATACTGCTGTTGAGTTTTATGATATTGCAGGGTTAGTTAAAGGTGCTTCTAAAGGTGAAGGGTTAGGAAATAAATTCTTATCACACATAAGAGAAGTAGAAGCTATAGTACATGCTGTTAGATGCTTTGAAGATGAAAATGTAGTTCACGTTGAAGGTTCAGTAGATCCAATAAGAGATATAGATACTATTAACTTAGAGTTAATATTTGCTGACTTAGAAGTTTTAGAAAGAAGAATGGAAAAGGGAGTAAAACTTGCTAGATCAGGAGATAAAAAAGCTAAAGCAGAATATGAAATAATGGAAAAAGTAAAAGCACACTTAGAAGCTAATAAGCCAATAAGAACTTTAGAGTTAAATGAAGATGAAGAAGCTTTTGTTAAATCTTTATTTATGATTACTTCTAAGCCAGTATTATATTCTTGTAATATATCAGAAGATGATATGATGAGCGGAAACCTTAATAATAAGTATGTTCAAATTGTTAAGGAGTATGCTGCAAACGAAAATTCAGAAGTTGTAGTTGTATGTGCTAAACTTGAAGAAGAATTATCAGGATTAGAAGATGAAGAAAAAGCAGAAATGTTAGAAGAATATGGATTAACTGAATCAGGATTAGATAAGCTTATAAGAGCTTCATATAAATTATTAGGTTTAATAAGCTACTTAACTGCAGGTGTTCAAGAAGTAAGAGCTTGGACAATAAAAGAAGGAACTAAAGCTCCAGCAGCTGCTGGGAAAATTCACTCAGATATTGAAAGAGGATTTATTAGAGCTGAAGTTGTTGCATATGATGATTTAGTTGCATGTGGTTCAGAATCAGCAGCTAAAGAAAAAGGTCTTTACAGATTAGAAGGTAAAGATTATGTAATGAAAGATGGAGATGTTGTAAACTTCAGATTTAATGTATAATGTTTTTAAGGAACTGTAAAAAAACAGTTCCTTTTTTTCTTATAATAAAAATGTCTAATAAAAAAATAGAAAAATAATTAAAATTAATATTTTATATGAATATTGTGGAAAAAAACATTTTAAAATATATTATTTTATTTGAAAAATTTTTTTATATTGATTTCGCTATATTTTAACAAGAAAAAAATATATTTTTAAACAAATTTATCTTGAAGGAAAAGAGATAATTCTATAGAATATATATATAAGATGTAAAGTGGTTAAAAGTGGATTAGTTAATGCTTAATTGGGAGAATATTTTAATTGTGTAACATCTATAAAGCTTAAATGTAAAAAAATACAATTGTTATATTTTTGATATTAAGAAAAGAACTTATAAAGTGAAGTTTATAATCACTAAAAGAACGGATGATATTTTTGTGGATATCAAATGAAAGAGTATAAAATGCTTGAAGAAAAACTAAAAATTACCATTAACTAATAAAGATGCCAAGGCATTTGTAAGATTCTTTTTTGCAGATGCTTGTGAAGTTGAGACGGACAAGCTAAAGAAGAGGATTAATTCCATTAAACCTAAAGGAATACGCCGGCATAGAAAAGGATATAGTAAGCATAGGGACTTTAAGTATAATAGAGATTTAGAGTAAGGAAAAATGGCAAGAAAATAATGAATCAAATATTGATTTTAACTTAATTGCAGAAAAAATGGCGATTTAGGAATATAAGGAGTAATAAAAATGGAATTTAATCACGTATCAGTTTTACTTAATGAATGTTTAGAAGCACTTAATATTAAAGAAGATGGAATTTATGTAGATTGTACCTTAGGAGGAGCTGGTCATTCATCACAAATAGTGAAGAGATTATCTAAAAATGGAAGATTAATAGGAATAGACCAAGATAGGGATGCATTAAGAGCAGCAGGAGAAAGATTACAGAATTTTTCAAATGTTACTTTAGTACATAACAATTTTCATAATATAGGAGCTATTTTAGAAGAGCTAGGAGTAGAAAAGGTTGATGGTATTCTAATGGATTTAGGAGTTTCTTCTTATCAATTAGATGAAGGTGAAAGAGGCTTTAGTTATATGAAAGATGCACCTTTAGATATGAGAATGAATAGAGAAAATAATTTTTCAGCCTATGATGTAGTAAATGATTATAGTGAGGAGGAATTATATAGAATCATAAGAGATTATGGAGAAGAAAAATTTGCAAAAAGAATTGCTAACTTTATTGTAAATAAAAGAAGTGAAAAAAATATAGAAACAACATTAGAATTAGTTGAGATAATTAAAGATGCAATTCCAGCAAAGGCAAGAAGAGAAGGACCTCATCCAGCAAAGAGAACTTTCCAAGCAATTAGAATTGAGGTTAATAGTGAACTTTCAATTTTAAATAAAGCAATAGAAGATGGAGTTAATAAATTAAACAGTGGAGGAAGAATGGCAATAATAACTTTCCATTCTTTAGAGGATAGAATAGTTAAAAATAAGTTTAGAGATTTAGCTGTATCTTGTAGATGTCCAAAGGAATTTCCAGTTTGTATATGTGGAGAAAAAGCAAAGGTAAAAGTAATAAGTAGAAAAGCAATTGAGCCTTCAAAACAAGAGGTTGAAGAAAATCCAAGAAGTAGAAGTGCAAAACTTAGAGTGATTGAAAAATTATAAATATATTATGAAAAATAGCAGGGATGTGAATAAAATGGGAGTTAGAGAATATGATTATATAAGAGGAAATACAGCTTTAGCACCAGATAAAAAAATTAAAGAGACTGAAAAACAAAGAAAAAAACAAAGGATACAAAGTAAAAAAAGAGAAAGGGCAATGAAGAAAAATATTTTAATTGCAGGTTTTACAGTAGGAACAATTTTATTTGCATTAGGCTCTACAACTTTATTTTTAGATAGTAAAATCTATGATTATCAAAAGAAATTATTAATTTTAGAAGAAAATCTGAAGGAAGAAAAAGATGTAAATGCTGCAATTAATGTTAAAATGCTTAAGTTTGCATCTTTCGATAAAATAAAAAGCACAGCAGAGGATGAGTTAGGAATGATATATCCTAATTCTGAAAGTACTATAACTATTGATATGTCAAAAGAATATTTTTCACATTTAAAAACTAAGGAAAATAGAACGAGTAATTTTTTACAAAAAATTATAGGGGTATTTAAATAATGAATAGTTTATAGGATATTTGCTTTTAATTTTGCTTACAGCCCTATTTTTACAAAAATCTTTATCATTCATTTATAAATGCTCCTTGGAGGAATTTGTATGAGTAAAAAGATTTTTAAAGATAGAGCTGTTATGAGAAAAAGAATGGTTTTAGCTTTAGGGTTTATTGTTGCTATATTTGGTTTATTAATTGTAAGATTATCTTATGTTATGATTGTAAAAAGAGATGATTATTCAAGTAGGGCAGAAGAACAATGGACTAGTGAAGTTAGAATTGATGCCAGAAGAGGTAGAATATTAGATAGAAATGGCAATGAGTTAGCAGTTTCAGCTAATGTTTATAGAGTGGATTTTGATTTAAATTCAATAAGACAGTATTTAAAGAAAACTGATAAGAGTACTGATGATATTGCACCATTAATTTCAGAAGCTACAGGAATAGATACTAAAAAGGTAAAAGATAAGTTAGAAACTAAACTTGCAAATGGAAGTGATGCAGGTTCAGCTACTTTAGTAAGAAGAGTTGAAAAAGATGTTGCTGATAAAGTTAATGATTTAAATATTCAAGGGGTTATTGTTTCACCTGATACAAAAAGATATTATCCAAAAGGACAGTTTTTAGCTCATGTTCTTGGAAGTACAAACAGTGATGGACAAGGATTAACAGGAGTTGAATTACAATATAATGAATATCTTTCTGGTGTACCAGGATTGAGAATAACTGAACTTGATAGAAATAGTGAAGCTTTAGATTATACAATATCTAAGTTTACTCCACCAATTAGTGGTAAAGATGTAACATTAACAATAGATGAAAATTTACAAGAAATAGCTGAAAAGGTAGCTGAAAAAGGTTTAATTGATAATAAGGCAAAAAGAGTATCAATATTAATTATGAATCCTCAAAATGGTGAAATTCTTGCCATGGTAAATGAGCCAGATTTTGATCCTAATAATCCATTTTCTGGATTTGAGGATTTTGTTGGGGAAAGTGATTCAGAAAAACTTCAAAAAATGTGGAGAAACAGTTTAGTAAATGATACATTTGAGCCAGGATCTATTTTTAAAGTTATTACTATGTCAACGGCTATAGAAGAAGGCTTAGTTAAGGAATCAGATGAATTTACTTGTGGTGGAAGTTTACAAGTAGGACCTCATACAATTAAATGTTGGAAACGTGGAGGACATGGAACTCAAATTTTACCTGAAATACTTCAAAACTCATGTAATGTAGGATTTATGAAATTAGGTGAAAAGATAGGCAGTGAAAAATTAGTTGAATATATTAAAAAGTTTGGATTTGGTCAAGTATCAGGTGTTGATTTGCCGGGAGAAGCAAGAGGAATTGTTAAATCAGCAGATAATATGAATGATGCGGATCTTGCAACAATATCTTTTGGTCAAACAAATACTGTTAATGCAGTTCAATATATGACAGCTTTTAATGCTATAGTTAATGGTGGAACTTTAATTCAGCCACATGTTATGAAAAGTATAAGCCATACTGATAGTGAGGGAAATACAATTATAGATGAAGAATTTGAACCTAAAACAGTAGAAAATGTAATTTCAGAATCTACAGCTGCTACGTTAAGAGATTATTTAGAAAGAACTGTTAATCAAGGAGGATCTAATAAGGCTTATATAGCAGGGTACCATATAGGAGCAAAAACAGGTACAGCTCAAAAGGTTAATGCTCTTACAGGAGGATATGAATCAGGAAAATATATTTCATCTATGGCTGGATTTGCAAGTGTAGATAATCCGCAAATAACAATTTTTGCAACTATTGATGAACCAAGTAATGGAGCTTATTATGCAGGTGTGGTAACAGCACCTTTAGGAAAAGAATTATTTCAAGACATATTTAATTATATGAATCAAGAATTTTCACAAGATGAAAATGTGATTTTAAAAGATGTAGTTTTGCCTGAAGTAAGAGGAGTTTCTGTTTCAGATGCAAAAAAAATATTAAAAGAATTAAATATAAATTGTACAGTTGAAGGTGATGGAGATACAATTACAAATATGCAACCATATCCTGGTTATGATGTTAAGGAAGGTTCAACAATTAATCTTTACACAAATCAAAATGAAACTTATAATAAAGATGTAATTATGCCAGATGTAAGAGGATATTCAAAAAAAGCTGCCATAGAAATTTTAGAAGAATTAGGTATTAATTATACTATCCAAGGTGATGGGGTTATAATAAATCAAAGTATTCCAAGTGGAGAACTTATATCAAAAGGCACAACTGTTAAGCTTACATTAAGTGCTGAGTATGAAGAGGATTAATTATTATTTAAATTTTTAGCATGTGAGTTTTCACATGCTAAATTTATGCCTATAATAATTAAAGAGGTGATATTAATTTTATTTAAAATAATAAAATTAATTAAAGTAGTATAACTATAAATAATTTAAAAGCAGTTATAAATAATATTTGAATTATGAAAGTAGAGTGATTATTATGCAAATGACTTTTGAAGAAATGTTAAAGGCAGTAAATGGAGAGGTTATTGTACAAGGGACAGAAAATACCTTTAATAAATTATGTATTGATACTAGAAAGATAGCTAAAAATAACGTGTTTTTAGCTATAAAAGGAGAAAATTTTAATGGAAATGATTTTGTATTAAAAGCATTAGAATTAGGTGCAAGCATTGTTATTGTTGATGAAGTAAAATTTGATGCAAATGAAGTAAAAGAAAGTGGAACTATAATTAAAGTTGAAAATACAAGAAAAGCATTATTAGACTTAGCTAAGTTTTATAGAAAAAAATTAGGACTTAAAGTAGTAGGAGTAACTGGATCTACAGGAAAAACTTCAACTAAGGATTTAATAGCGGCTGTATTAAGTAAAAAATATAATGTATTTAAGACTAAAGGTAACTTTAATAATGATATAGGTTTACCATTAATGATATTAGAGCTAACAAGTGATTATGATGTAGCAATACTTGAAATGGGAATGAGTTCCCTTGGAGAAATAGAACTTCTTGCAGATGTAGCAAGACCTGATATTGGTGTAATAACAAATATAGGATTATCACATATAGAAAACCTTAAAACACAAGAAAATATTTTAAAAGCTAAAATGGAAATAAGTACTTTCTTTGATGAAAAGAATGTTTTAATACTTAATGCAGAAGATGAATATTTAAAGAATATTAATAAAAAAGGATTTAAAGTTAAAAAAATTGGTTATAATCATGAATATGATGTTTACGCATCTAATATTATATTAAGAGAAGATGAAACAAAATTTTCAGCTCATGCCTTTGGTGAAGAAGCTGTATTTACTCTACCAATGGCAGGTAAGCATAATGTTTTAAATGCAATGCTTGCAATTGAGGTTGCAGAATGTCTTGGTGTATCTTTTAATGAAATGATTTTAGGATTGGATAATTTAGAAGCAACATCAATGAGATTACAAGTGATAAAAAAACAAGATTTTATAATAATAAATGATTGTTATAATGCAAGTCCAGATTCTATGAAATCTTCTTTAGATGTTCTTTCTGCTTATAAAAATGGAAGAAGAGTTGCTGTATTAGGAGATATGTATGAGCTTGGAGATAAAGCTAAAAATGCTCACTTCAAAATTGGAGAATATGCAAGAGATAAGGTTGATTTATTAATTGTAATAGGTGAACAAATTAATAACTTTAAAGATGGATTTAAAAATGATAATATAATCATGTACAATACAAAAGAGGAATGCATAAAAGAATTGAAAAGTATTGTAAAAAAGAATGATGTAATATTAATTAAAGCATCAAGAGGTATGAAACTAGAATATGTTGTTAAAAGTCTAGAAGAAATGTAATTATACGAAGGAGGTGAACTGCTTTTTAAAGCAGTAAGAGATGGGGGATAGTGTTATGAACATATTACAAGGAAATATAACAAAAACATTAATTATTACATTTATATTAGGGGTTGTCATATCTTTAGTACTTGGGCCAATTACAATTCCATTATTAAGAAGATTAAAATTTGGTCAAAATATTAGAGAAGATGGACCTAAGACTCATTTAAAGAAAGCTGGAACACCTACTATGGGTGGTGTAATATTTATTTTATCAACTACAATTGCTATGTTTATTGTTAGTAGAAGTTTAACTGATAAGGGAATGATAGCATTATATTCGCTTATTGCTTTTGGGTTTATAGGATTTTTAGATGATATTTTAAAAATACTTAAAAAGCAAAGTGAAGGATTAAAGGCTTGGCAAAAGATGGTTTTATTACTTATAGTTTCAGGAGCATTTGCTTATTATAGCTATGTAAATTTACCACATTATATTGCAATTCCATTTACAAATATGGAACTTCCTTTAGGTGTATTATATATTCCATTTGTTATATTTGTTTATGCTTCTATGACGAATGCAGTAAATTTAACTGATGGATTAGATGGATTAGCATCAACAGTTTCAGTTTTAGTTTTAACATTCTTTGCAGTATTAACATTTACTTTAAAAGATTACTCATTAACCGTATTTTCAGTAGCATTAATAGCAGGATTATTAGGTTTCTTAAAATATAATGCTTATCCAGCAAAAGTATTTATGGGGGATACAGGTTCTCTTGCAATAGGAGGAGCAATTACTACTATAGCAATTATAAGTGGAAATCCATTAATAATAGTTTTAGTAGGTGGAATTTATGTGTGTGAAGCTTTATCAGTAATAATTCAAGTTACTTCATTTAAATTAACAGGAAAAAGAGTATTTAAAATGGCTCCAATTCATCATCATTTTGAACAATGTGGATGGAATGAAGTTAAAATAGTTACAGTATTTTCAATTATAACAGTACTTTTATGTATAATAGGTTTTTTTGCAATTTAGTTAATTAAATTGGAGGAATGTCTATGAATATAAATAAGCCCAATGATAATAAGAATATGGGACAAATAGATTATGGAATATTTTATACATTATGCATATTGTTATCTATAGGTGTTATAATGGTATATTCCGCTAGTTCATTTTATGCTATGTTTCATAATAATGATAGCATGTATTTCTTTAAAAGACAGTTAATTTGGGCAATTATTGGTATAATTTCAATGAGTATTATGATGTCAATTGATTATCATAAATTAAAAAAAATTACACCGCAACTACTTATATGTACAATACCATTATTAATTGCAGTATTCTTCTTTCCAGCAATTAATGGTGCTAAAAGATGGATTTCGTTAGGACCATTATCTTTTCAACCATCTGAATTAACAAAATATGCAGTTGTAATGTTTTTAGCCTTTAGTATTGATTTAAAAGGTGATGAAATAAAAGATTTTTGGCATGGGTTAGTACCATATTTAGGTCTTTCAGGATTTTTTGCTGCTTTAATATTAGCAGAACATAATATGAGTATTGCAACTATTATAATGATAGTTACATTTATTATGTTATTTGTAGCAGGAGGAAGAATAAAACATCTATTTGGAATAATATTACCATCGCTATTTACATTAGCAATATTTTTTATATTTAGTTCAGATTATAGAAGAGAAAGAATGTTAAACTTTATAGATCCATGGAAAGATGCAGCGGATGCAGGATATCAATTAATACAATCATTTTTAGCATTAGGTTCAGGTGGATTAACTGGATTAGGTTTAGGTCAATCAAGACAAAAAACATTATATATGCCAGAACCACATAATGATTTTATCTTTTCTATTATAGGAGAAGAAGTAGGATTAATAGGGTGCTTATTTATAATTGCATTATTTTTGATATTTATATGGAGAGGAGTAAGAGTTGCTATGAATGCAAAAGATACTTATGGTAAATTATTAGCAATGGGGATTACTTCAATTATAGCAGTTCAAGCGATAATTAATATTGCAGTTGTAACTGGGTCTATGCCTGTTACAGGAGTTCCAATGCCTTTTATTAGTTATGGTGGTACATCGCTTGTAATTAATTTAACGGCTATGGGGATTTTACTTAATATTTCAAGGCAGGTAGAAAAGAAAATAGTATAATTTTGGATAAGAGCTTCTAGTTTTAGGAGCTCTTAAATTTTTATGTACAATCAATGAATAATAATATAAAATAATTATAAAAAATATAGCTTTTATGTTAGAATTATAGTAAAAGATAGAAATTATAAGGAATAAGGTAAATTATGAAAGATGTAAAAAAGTTTATTAGAGCAAAGAAAAGAAAGAAGAAGATAAAAAAATTAACTTTAATGACAGTAGTAATTGGAGCAGCTTCATTTATTTTCTTTACTAAGGCACCAATATTTAATATTAAAACTATTTCATTTAATGGAAATGTAACTATATCAAATGAGGTTTTGTATGATGAGGTAAAGGATAGAATAGGCTTAAATATTTTTACTGTAAATCAAAAAAAAATTAAAGAAGAAATTTTAAAAAATAGGTATGTAAGTTCAGTTAATATAAAAAGAAAGGGAGTGAATACTTTGGTAATAGGAATAACTGAAGAAGCTCCAGTTTATTATATAGATAATGGATCAAAACTTGAAATTATTAATGAAAATTTAAATGTATTAGAAGAAGTAGATAGTATTGAAGGAAGAAATTTAGTTGAAGTTAAAGGTATTGATTTAAGTAGAGTTAATGATGAGAGTTATGCAGATGATATACATACTTATAAAAGTATTTTAGCTAATTTTTATCCATTTATTTCTGAAAATAAAGAGCAAATACATCTTTCAAGTTTAGATATAAGTAATATAGTAAATATAATTGGGTATATAGGGGATGTTAAAATTTTCTTTGGGGATGATAGTGATTTATATAATAAGATGGAAAATGTGTATAGAATAATTTTAAGTGAAAATATAAATATAAAAAAAGGTTATATAAATGTTAGTATAAAGGGATCACCAGTAATAAAAAATGAACCAGTTGATGAAAGCAAACCTAAAAATGAAGCAGAAACATAAGCAAAGATAAATGAGAAAATACAAACAGAAAATGAATAAAATTTAAGTTTTGAAAATGTGAAGTAGGAGGAGAGTATGAAAAGAACAGTATCTCAAATTTTTGTTGCTATTGTTTGTGCATTATTAGGTTTTTTATTAACATATCAGTTTAAACAATTAAATATAGCAAATAGAAAAAATATAGATTACAATAGTTCAGATATATTATTAGAATTAGAAAATCTAAAAAAAGAAAAAGAAGATTTGCAAAAAAATAATGAAATTTTATCTGAAGAATTAAAGCAATTAGAAGATGCGGCAGCTGAGGAAGGGGAAGTTGAAGGTGAAATAAAAAAACAACTTGATAATGCAAGAATGCAACTTGGACTTTTAGATGTAAAAGGACCAGGATTAACTATTACCTTAACTTTGAAAAATTCAGTATTTGGTGCAAATGGTACTCAAAATGTAAATACTCTTAGTGAAGAAGAAATTATAAATTTAATTAATTCTTTATGGTATGCAGGGGCTGAGGCTATATCTATAAATGAAATGAGAATTACACCACAAACAGGGATAAAAACAGCAGGTAGTTCAATTTCTATAGGATCAGCAGGTAGAGTAGATCCAAATAGTGAAGTTGTAATTAAAGCAATTGGAGATAAAAGTAAATTAAATGTTGCTGTAAACTATCCAGGTGTTTTAGATTATGGAGCTTTAAAAAGTTATAATAGTGATGTTAAGCAAAGTGATGACATAACAGTAACTAAGACAACACAATCATTAAGATATGAATATATAAAGCCAATTCAATAAATAGGAGGAAGAGTTATGATAGCATTAATAGGTTTGTTATTAGGTGTATTTTTAGGACTAGTTTTTGATGTAAATATACCAGAAAGTTTTTCGCCCTATATGTCAGTTGCGATTTTAGCATGTTTAGATTCTGTATTTGGGGCATTTAGAGCATCTTTAAATAATAATTTTAAATCAGATATATTTATATCAGGATTTTTTGGAAATGCTTTGCTTGCAGCAGGATTAGCATATCTTGGAGATAAATTAGGTATTCCTATATATATTGCATCAGTAATAGTATTTGGGGGAAGAATATTTGATAACTTTGGAGCTATTAGAAGAATTTTATTAGAAAGATTCAAAAATAGACGAAGAGGTGATTAGGTGGTTAAAAATAAAAGCAAATTTTTTCTTTTCCTTGGAACGATATTAATTGGTTTTTTTATTGTTATTAATATAGATATTAATAATACTAATAGTTTTTTTAAAATGAATTCAAAAGAATATAAAAATGCAATTGAAGAAAGAAATAAATTATATGATGAAATTACAGTGTTAAGTGAAGATAATTATGATTTATTAAAGAAAATATCTCAACTTAATGTAGATGATAATAAAGATAATCAAAAAGTAATAAAGCATATGAAAGAACAATTAGAAGAATATAATTTGCTTTCTGGAGTAGTTGAAGCAAAAGGACCAGGGGTTGTCTTAACTATTAGTGATGGGAGTTATGATATTTATAGTGATAGTCAAGAGGAAGTTAATAGAAAAACATTACATTCAGCTGATGCAGCATTAATATTAAATGAATTAAGAACTGCAGGTGCAGAAGCAATTGCGATAAATAATTATAGGGTTTTAAATAATACAGGGGTTGTTTGTGCATGGGCTTTTATAAGATTTGAAGAAAATAAAAATGAAATGGAAGGAGCTCCATTTCATTTTTATGCAATTGGAAATCCAGAACAAATTGAAGCAGCGTTATTTGCTGAAGGAAGCCATTTAAATGAATTAGTTTTAAGAAAATTAAATGTAACATTAAATAAATATGATGAAATGGAATTACCAAGTGCGAGTATATCAATTTCACCAAAATTTATGAAAAGAGCAGATAATTAAATTTAAAAAAGTATTAAAAAAATTATAGAAAAATGTTATAATTAATTATAGTATAGAAGGAAATTTGATACTTTTAAAGAATATATAATTATAAAAGGTTATTATGCTCTTTTAAAGGAGGGATAAATATTAGTATTGCAGAAAAAACAATAGCAATTTTAAATGAGATACCTAATGATGTTACTTTAGTAGCAGTATCTAAAACTAAACCAATAGAAATGATAAAAGAATGTTATGATATTGGTCAAAGAGACTTTGGTGAAAATAAAGTTCAAGATTTAATTGCTAAAAAGGAATTATTGCCTAAAGATATAAGATGGCATTTTATAGGTAAATTACAAACTAATAAGGTTAAATATTTAGTTAATAATGTTTATTTAATACATTCTTTATCTAGCATAAAACTTTTAGAAAAGATAGAAAGTGAATTTTCAAAAAGTAATTCATCTGTAAATGCACTTATTCAAATAAATATTGGAAGAGAAGAAAGTAAGAGTGGAATTTATGAAGAAGAACTTGAAGATATGATAAAAGCTATTGAAGCTTGCAATCATGTAAAAGTAAAGGGAATAATGGTAATTATCCCAAAAGGAAATGATGAAGAAAATAGGTATTATTTTAGCAAGACTAAAGAGATTTTTAATAAATTAAAAGATAGAAATCTTAAGAATATATCTATGGAAATTTTATCAATGGGAATGACAAATGATTATAAAATTGCAATTCAAGAAGGAGCCACAATGATAAGAGTTGGCTCGGGAATTTTTGGATTAAGAGAAAAATAGGAGGATGGAAAAATGAGTATGTTTGATAAGTTTAAGGAAATAATAGGTGGGTCAGATTATGATGAGGACTTCGATGATATAGAAGAAGTAGATGAAGAGGAAGAAGTAGAGGAAGTAGAACCAATTATATCAAAACAAAGGGGTAATAAAGTGGTTAATATTCATAATTCAGCATCTGCTAAGGTTATGGTTGTTAAGCCAAATTCTTATGATGAAGCAAGAGAAATTGCAGAGGCAATAAAAAATAGAAAGATAGTTGTTGTTAATACTACAGCTATGGAAACTAAAGTTGCTCAAAGATTAGTTGACTTCATAAGTGGAGCATGTTGTGTTTTAGGGGCTCAGCTTCAAGAAGTAGAACAAAGAGTTTATTTACTTTCACCATCAAATGTTGAAGTTAGTAATGAATTAAGAACAGAAATAAGTTCAAAGGCATTATTTAATTGGAATAAATAGGGGGTGACTTCTTATAGGAATTATACGTAGTTTTTTATATTTACTGTTTTCAGTCTTAAACTTAACAATTTTAGCTGAAGTAATATTATCATATATTCCAAATATTAATGAAACTAATTTTTATAGAATATTAGTTTCATTAAATCAGCCTATATTAGAACCATTTAGAAGGCTTCAAGAAAAATATTTTGGAAATATGATGATTGATTTTGCACCTGTTATGGCTATATTAGTTATAAATTTAATAAGTGGGATGTTGTTATAATAATGATTTCAAGAGATGAAATTCTAAGGAGTTTTCCAAAAGAAGATATTGAAGAAGTTTTAAAAGTTTATCAAACTATGAATTTAGCATATAGTAAAGGGATTACAACCTTTACTAATTTCTTTTGTAAGCCTAATATATGGAATTATTTTATTGAAAAATTTGATTCTAAAAATTTTAGGGTAGAAGCAAAGGGGGCCTTTGATGAATGTGATAGAAGAATATTAGTTTTTAATAATATTTATAATATTCCTATGCCATATAGAATATTAAAAATAAATAATAAATCAAAATTTAATAATTTATCACATAAAGATTATCTTGGTTCAATTATGGCTTTAGGATTAGAAAGAGAAAAATTAGGGGATTTAAGAGTAATTGATGATTATGCAGTACTTCCTATTTATGAAGAAATTACAGATTATATTATAGGGCAATTAAAAAATGTAGGAAAAGCTCCTATAACAGTGGAAGAAATTTATGAAGAAAATTTACCAAAATGTAATTATATTGAGGAAGTAATTATAGTTTCATCTTTAAGGATGGATAATATAGTTGCAAAGCTTGCAAGACTATCAAGAGGAAAGGCAATTGAATTAATAGATAGTGGTAAGGTATTAATTGATTATTCTAAGAATTCTCAAAAAAGTAAAGAAATAAAGACAAATCAAAGAATTACTATTGGAGGAACTGGAAAGTTCATAATAGGGGAAATTGTAGGAAATACAAGAAGTGGAAAATTTAAAATTAAAATAAACAAATTTGTATAGAAGAGGTGGATGGAATGAAATTAACTGCTATGGATATAAACAATAAGGAATTCAAAAGGGGACTTAGAGGATACTCAGTAGAAGAAGTAGATGAATTTTTAGATCAAGTTGTTGAAAATTATGAAGAATTATATAAAGAAAATTCTAGATTAAAGGAAAGCTTAAGCAGAGTAAACGAAAAATTAGAGCATTATGAAAAATTAGAAGCTACAATTCAAAATACACTTTTATTAGCACAAAATGCAGCTGATCAAGCAAAGGAAAGCTCAGAAAAACAAGCAGAATTAATAATAGGAAATGCTAATGAAACTGCACAAAGAATTTTAGATAAGGCTCATGGTGATGTTATTTCTATAAATGATGAATATGAAAAAGTTAAGGAAGAGTTTATAAAGTTTAGAGCTAAGTTTAGAGGATTTATGAATACTCAACTTCAAACTTTTGATGAACTAGAAAAGGATTTAACTAAGAATTATAGTGTTTCTCAGCCAGTTGATAACTATGAAATTCATGAAAAGGAAGCTGAAACTACTAATACTGAAGAAAAAGAAGAGTTTAATGTGGAAGATCTTAATGATGATATAAATGCAGTTAAGAGCTTTTATGCAAATAGCTAATACATATAGGAGGCCGAAATTCGGTCTCCTTTAGTTAATTTATGTTATTAGATATTATAATATTATAAATAGTATTAGGAATTAAGTTTATAATTTCTGATAGTATTGAGAAAGATAGCTTTATATATTATAATGTCTTAAGAACATAAATAAACGGAGTAAAATTATATGGAAATTTTAAATTATATAATTAATGAAGATCAAGAAGGTCAAAGAATAGATAAATATTTATCCATTAATATAGAAGGAAAATCAAGATCATTTATTCAAGGATTAATTGATGAAAAAAAGGTAATGGCTAATGATAAAATTATAAAAAGTAATTATAAATTAAAAAATAAGGATTTAATTACTGTGGAAATGCCAGACCCAGTTGAGTTAAATGTTGAGCCAGAAAAAATGGATTTAGATATTGTTTATGAAGATGAAGATGTAATTGTAGTAAATAAGGCTAAAGGGGTAGTTGTACATCCAGCACCAGGAAATTATACTGGAACTTTAGTTAATGGAATATTATATTATTGTAGTGACTTATCAGGAATTAATGGCGTAATAAGGCCTGGGATTGTACATAGAATAGATAAAGATACATCTGGAATATTAGTAATAGCTAAAAATGATGAAGCTCATAATAAGCTAGCAATTCAATTTAAAGATCATTCAATTAAGAGAGAATATTATGCTTTAGTTGAAGGGAAATTCAGCAATACCAATGGAACTATTGATAAGCCATTAGGTAGAGATAAAAAAGAAAGAATAAAGATGGCAATTAATGAAGATGGAAAAAGGGCTATTACTCATTATGAAGTATTAGAACAATATGATAAAGGAGTTTCCTTAGTAAAGTGTACTTTAGAAACAGGAAGAACTCATCAAATAAGAGTTCATATGGCATCTATAGGGCATCCATTAGTTGGTGATTTAGTTTATGGTTATAAAAGACAAAAATTTAATATTGAAGGTCAAGCATTACATGCAAAAACTTTAGGGTTCATACATCCAAGAACTAATGAATATATTGAATTTACATCTGAACTGCCAAAATATTTTAAAGAATTATTAGAAAAATTAAAAAATAATGTTAATAATAAATAGTATATTTTTTTTTTATATAAAATAAAAATAGATTTTTATGAATCATATTACAAAAAAAGCTATAAGATAAATTAAGAAAATATAAAATAGGGAGTTATTTTTATGAAATTAAAAGCTAATTTATTAGATGAAAATGCTGTTAGAAGAAGTTTAATTAGAATTTCACATGAAATAATTGAAAAAAACAAAGGTGTTGAAGATATCGTATTAATTGGTATAAAAAGAAGGGGATATCCATTAGCAAAGAGAATTGCAGAAAATATAGAGAAAATAGAAGGAGTATCTGTAGAAGTAGGATATGTTGATATAACTCTTTATAGAGATGATATAAGTGAAATTACAGAAATACCTAAAGTAAATTCAGTTGATTTAGGCGTTGAAGTAAAAGGTAAAAAGGTAATATTAGTTGATGATGTGTTATTTACTTGCAGAACAGTAAGAGCAGCAATTGAGGCTATAATTGATGGAGGAAGACCGTTATCAATTCAATTAGCTGTATTAATTGATAGAGGTCACAAGGAACTGCCAATAAGAGCAGATTATGTTGGAAAAAATATACCTACATCAAAAAATGAAATAGTTTCAGTTGCAATAAACGAAATAGATGGAGAAGATTCAGTTAAGATATATGAATCTTAGAAGGAGAAATTAAATAATGGATTATAATTTAGTAGCAACAACAACCTTTGGATTAGAAGGAATAACAGCTAAAGAATTAAAAGCTTTAGGATATGAAGATTTAACTGTTGAAAATGGTAAAGTTCATTTTGAAGGGGATGAAATGGATATTGCAATTGCAAATGTTCATTTAAGAACTGCAGATAGAATTTTTATTAAAATGGCAGAATTTGAGGCTAGAAGTTTTGAAGAGTTATTCCAAGGAACAAAGGCTGTAAAATGGAGTGATATAATTCCGGTAGATGGAGTTATGCACGTTGTAGGAAAATCTGTTAAATCAACACTATTTAGTGTTCCAGATTGTCAGTCTATAGTTAAAAAAGCTATAGTGACAAGTATGAGTGAATCATATGGAGTAAGCCATTTTTCAGAAGATGGTCCAGTTTATAAAATAGAAGTATCAATATTAAAAGATGTTGTAACATTATCTATTGATACAAGTGGTATTGGGCTTCATAAAAGAGGATATAGAGAAGAAGCTGGTATAGCACCTTTAAAGGAAACATTAGCGGCAGCATTAGTTTTAATATCAAGATGGAAGGAAGACTATACTTTAGTTGATCCATTTTGTGGTTCAGGAACAATTTTAATTGAAGCAGCAATGATAATGCAAAATATTGCACCAGGGTTGTTTAGAAATTTTGTTGCTGAAACTTGGCCAACAATAGGACCAGATGTATTTGAACAAGTTAAAGAAGGCGCTGAAAGGTCTATTAAAAACAAGGATATAAAACTTATTGGATATGATATAGATGGAAGAATGCTTAAGATTGCAAGAAGTAACTCACAAAAAGCTGGAGTAGCTAAGTACATAGAATTCCAAAAAAGAGATTTTAAACAATTCTCTAGTAATGAAAAAAATGCATTTATAATTACAAATCCTCCTTATGGTGAAAGATTAGGAGAAAAGAAAGAAGTTGAAGAACTTTATAAATATTTAGGAATGAATAAGAGAAAACTTGATACTTGGGATTTTAACATATTAACATCATATGAAGGATTTGAAAATCCATTTGGAAGAAAAGCAACTAAGAATAGAAAATTATATAATGGTAAGTTAAAGTGTTACTATTATCAGTATTTTGATAATGAAAAAATAAAAAATAATGGAGATATGGTAGTAAATCACATTTAGTTTAATTAGAAGTTAGAAGTGTGTAGTTTGTAGTTTGTAGTTAAGGTATAAATTCAACTTAAGTTGAATTTATAAAATTATATTTCAAGGGGCTGTCGCACTAAAACTTTTATACACAATATATTGTTTAAAAAAATAAAAATTAATACAATATATTGTAGTATTTATTATTAATGCGACATCCCCTACCTTAACTATTAACTTATAACTACTAACTTCTAACTATATTCAGGTTGTTAATTTCAGAGGGTTCTACTGTCATAGTATAATTAGTATGATAAATAACCATTCCTGGATTAGCACCATTTGGTTTTTTTAGGTTTTTAACTAATGTATAATCTACATCTACTTTTGATGATTCTTTAGCTTTACTATAATAAGCAGCTAAAACTGCAGCTTCAATTAAAGTATTATCAGGTATATCAGTAGAGCATACAATTACATGTGAACCAGGAATATTTTTAGTATGAAGCCACATATAATTTTTATTTGCAAATTTTAATGATAAATGGTCATTTTGAATATTATTTTTACCTACAAAAATATCAATACCATCTGATGAAATAAAATGAAGGGGTTTAGAAGGATTAGATTTTTTATTTTTACCATTAACTTTTCTTTTTCTAACATAGCCAGTTGAAATAAGTTCTTCTTTTATATCATCAATTTCAGCATAACTTTCACAGTTTTCTATATTAGTTAATACAGAGTTAAGATATTTAAGTTCATATTCATTTTTTTCTAATTGTTCAATTGCAGATTCCTCTGATTTTTTTAATTTATTATATTTTTTATAATAAATTTGAACATTTTCAGAAGGAGTTTTATTTTCATCTAAAGGTATTGTAATTTCTTCGCCATCTTCACTAAAGAAGTTTACAGTTGTAAAAGAAGTGTCCCCTTTTTTTATACTGTATATATATGATGTTAATAAATCACCTTTAATTTTAATATCATCTTTTAAATTACATTTTTCTAATACTTCATTTAATTTCTTTTCTTTTTTTAAACAACGTTCAATATTAGTAGTAACAAGTTTTTGAAGATTTACTGAACGTCCTTTTATTCTTTCTTGTTTATCCTTTTCTAAATAATAATTATCCATTAATTCATGAGTATTATCAAATATTTCAGCAGTAAATATATCTTCAAATTGATCTAAAGGAATAATATAAAAATCTACATAATTTCCATCTTTGTCTTTATAAATTTTAAAAATTTCATTATTTATTAAGTCTTTTAAAAATTTATTAATAAAATTATTTATATTATTTATAGAAAAATCACTATAAATTTTACTATATTCAATAAATAAATGTTCAGATAATGGTTTACTAATACCTGTAAAACAAGAAATAAAGAAATTTTTATTAAAAGTAATAGAGTTATTATTCACAAATTCTTCTAAAGTGATATTATTATAAGAGAAAGGATTAACTTTAGGTGATTTTGGGGGAAGCTTGTAGGTTGCTCCAGGATGTAAAATTCTAAAGCTATTCATTGATGGAGTTATATGTTTAATACACTCCATTATTTTATTATCTCTTTCTCTAACTAAGGTAATGTTACTGTGTCTGCCCATTATTTCAACGATTAATGTGTAGATACTGTTAAAACCAAGTTCATCAGATGCTTCAATTAAAAATTTTACAATTCTATCACCTTCAAGTTGAACAATGTCAATTATTTTACCACCAGTTAAGTATTTTCTAAGAACCATTGTAAACATAGGGGCTTGTAATGGGTTAGGTTTAGTAACTTCTGTTAGGTGAATTCTTGGATAATTAGGTGATGCAGATAACAAAAGTTTAAGGTTTTTTCTTTCTTTTCGTAATGTTATTATAATTTCATCTTTTTCAGGTTGATTAATTTTATCTATTTTAGAATTTAATATTGATTTTTTTAAATCTTCAACTAAACTATATAAGTAGATACCGTCTATTGCCATAAATATCATCCTTTCTTTAGTATTAATTAAAGTAAGTATATCATTATTTTTTGTAATAGTAAAACGGTAAAATGAAGGAGGGGATATATTATGAAGTTTACAAAAATGCATGGAACAGGAAATGATTTTATATTTTTATTAGATTTGAATAATGAATATGTTGGACAAGAAGAAAGTTTAGCTAAAAAGCTTTGTCATAGAAGATTTGGAATTGGAGCAGATGGGTTAGTTCTTGTTAGAAATTCAAATGTAGCAGATATACAAATGGTTATAATTAATAGTGATGGGTCAAGAGCTAATATGTGTGGAAATGCTATTAGATGTTTTGGTAAATATGTATATGAAAGAAATATAGTAACAAAAGATTTAATATCAGTTGAAACTGGAGATGGTATAAAGAAGCTTGAACTTACAATAACAAATGGAATTGTTAAAGGAGTAAAAGTATATATGGGTGAAATATCCTTTGATGGATTATTAGTACCATTAAAAAATAAATCAGAATTAATTGATGAAGAAATTAATGTTAACGGTAAGAAGTATAATGCAACATCTATTTTAGTTGGGGTTCCTCATACAGTTATTTTTGTTGATGATGAAAATTTTGATGTTAGTGAGGGAAAGAATATTGAAAAATATGAGCTTTTTGAACAAGGTACAAATGTAAATTTTGTAAAAGTAGTTGATGATGAAAATATTATAGTAAAGACCTGGGAAAGAGGAGCAGGAGCAACTTATTCTTGTGGAACTGGATGTTCGGCATCAGTTGTAGTATCCAATAAGTTAAATTTAACAAAGAAAAAAGTAAATGTAAAAGTTCCAGGTGGGGATTTAAGAATAGAAATTGAAGGTAATTCAATTTATATGATTGGAGATGCAAGCTTTATTTGTGATGGAAGAGCATATTAAAAAATGAGGAAAAATAGATGACTAAAAAAATATATATAAAATTATTAGTAGTAATTCAAATTATGGTATTAGGAGTTATGCTTATTAGTTGTGAGAAAGATGAGAAAAAAGATGAAACTGGCATTTTGTTAAAGCAAGGTGCCTTCGTAGATGAGAAAGATAATTATAAAACATTTAATGAAAATGATGAAGGCGTTTATAAAGAAATTGATACAAATGGGAAAATAATAAATAGTTATAATTTATCTTCTAATACATATACTTTTTTTAAGGATAATAGTTTTTATGTTAATTATAATTCAGAAGATATTAAAATAAATCATGATAAAATTGCAAATTTGAAGATATCTCCTAATGGAGAATATATTTTTTATTTTATTAATGATGAATATCTTATCCCTGCTGTTATGAATCTTAAACAAAAAAAAGAAATATTATTAGAAAATAAAGCTCTTATTTCAGGGCAATTTATTGATTGGATTACAAATGAAAAGCTTGCTTTTTATGGTGTAGATACAGATAAGAAGACAACAGGAATATTTACATATGATATTAGTGATAATAGCGAAGAAAATCTTTATAAAATCAATAATGGTTTTGTTAAATTTTTGAAACATATAAAAGATGGAGTAGCACTTGTAGAAGAACACTATGAAGAAAGTACAGTATTAAAAGTTATTAATATAGATTATACAGTAAAAGAAATTTCAAATGAAGTAATAGATATTAATGATGTTGAAGAAGTTAATGGGAATCTTTATTTACTAGGAAGAGTTAAAAATAATAATTTTTCAATTTATGAAATTAGTGATAATGGTATAAAAAGATTAATTTTTGATTTTCCCAATATATTATATGTAGATAAGGGATTATCAGTAAATGAAGATGGAGAAATATTATTTATAGGAAGTGCTGGAGAAGATAAGAAAGAATATATTTATAAGTATTCGGATGGCACAGTAACTTTAGTTGATGAGGATATTGATACTTGTAATTTTATAAATATTAATTAGATAAGAATTTAGAAATATTTCTAAATTCTTATCTAATTTTTTTTATTTTTTTATAAAAAATATTTTATTTGTATAAAAGTTAATTAAAGTGGCAAATTTTATAAATAGTTATGAAATTAGATAATAAATTTTCAGTAAAAGATATTGATATTACAGTAGTTAGAAGAATCAATGAATTAAAAGCAGTTAAAATTAAAGCATTTCCATTTAAAGAAAATGAAGAGGAGGTTTACATTTATACTAGTAATTTTACTAAAGAAGCAGAAGAGGAAATAATGTTTATTTTTAGAAAAAAGGTAAAAGCCATAATTATTAGTGAGGAAGAATTTAATTATTTATTAAAAATAGTATTTTTAGGTCAAAAAAGAAATGTATATGAAATTATAATAAAGGATGCAATAAATTTAAATGTATCAGATATTCATTATGAACCTTATAAAAATTTTGTGGTAGTTAGATTTAGAATAGATGGATTATTAAGGATAATGTATATTTTTAATAAAGAAGAATTTCAAATTGTTTTATCAAAGATAAAAATAAACTCTAATATTGACATAACAGAAAAGAGAAAACCTCAAGATGGAAAGATTTCATTTGAGTATAAAGAAAAAAGCTATGATTTGAGAGTATCTACAATGCCAACAATTTTTGGAGAAAAAGTAGTTATAAGAATTTTATATGGAAATGATTTTAATTATGCTATTGAAAATCTTAATTTTACAAAAGAACAAATAAGAAAAATAAATTACATCATGAAAGTTAGCAGTGGGCTTACCATAGTTAATGGGCCTACAGGTTCAGGAAAATCAACAACTCTTTATAGTATATTACAAGAATTAAATAAAGATGAAATAAACATATCAACACTAGAAGATCCAATCGAAGCAATAATTACCGGAATTAATCAAATGAATTTAAACAAAACATTAAATATAGGATTTGCAGAAGGATTAAGGTGCTTTTTAAGACAAGATCCAGATATTATAATGCTTGGGGAAATAAGAGATGAAGAAACGGCTAAAATGGCTGTTAGAGCTTCCCTTACAGGGCATAAGGTTTATTCTACAATTCATACATGTGATCCAAGAGAAGTTTATTTTAGGCTTGAGGATATGGGAATTGAAAAATATTTAATAAGAGATTCTTTAGTAGGAATAATATCTCAAAGGCTTATTAGAATTTTATGCAATAATTGTAAAGTTGAAACTAATGAAAAACTTATAAATGGTAAAAAAATAAAGCTTTATAAAAAGTGTGGATGTAATAAGTGCAATTTTACAGGTTATAAGGGAAGGGCTTTAGTTGCTGCAATTCATATTATTAATAAGGAAATGAAAGAAAAAATAAAAAATATTTATAATGACAGAAGTATCTTATCAAATTTAGAAATGATAGAAAATTTAAATGAATTATTAGAAAAAGGAAATATAACTTTAAGTGATTATAATAAATTTATTGAAATGGAGGGGCTAAATTTTAGTTATGAAAAAGAAGGTGAGTTATAATGACTTAGCTTTAATTGCAGGTAATATTTCTACATTATATGAAGATGGAATTCAATTATTAAATATATTTACTTTGCTAGATGAATTGCCCTTAAGAAAAGAATATAAGAGTTTATTAAGGGAAATGGAAGAGGTTATAAAAGAAGGTGGAAGTTTAAAGTCTGCTTTTAGTAAGGAAAGAGAAACATTGATTCCTCATTTTTTTATTTCAATGGTAGGCATTGGTGAAAAAACAGGAAGAATAGTTTATGTGTTAAAAGGATTAGAAATTTATTATAAAAAACTAGAGCAAATAAATAAAAGTATTATAAAGGCAATTACATATCCAATATTTTTAATGTTAGCTCTTATTGCACTTGGGATCTTTGTGTTATTTTTCTTTATTCCTAATATGGCAGATATTTATGGAGCTATGGGGAAGGAAATTCCTAATGTTTATTTAAAGGTTATTTTAATAAAAAATAATTTTTTAAACAACACATTTTTAATATTATTAGAAACTTTTATTTTAGGAATATGTGTGCCATATATTGTTTTTAAATTTTTTATAAAAGATAATTTGAATTTTTTAATGCAAAAAATACCTATTTATAACTTATTTAATGAATACATTATTATTGTATTGATATCAGTTATTATTAATAGCGGAATTAATATTGCTATAGGACTTGAATACTGTTATCAAGGAGATTTAAATAAAAATATTATGATAGGATTAAAAAAGATTAATAATGATTTAAAAAATGGCAAATTACTATCCCAATCCATGATTGAAACAAATATGTTTTCAAAATCTACATTAGCTCATATTAAGTTAGGAGAGGAATGTGGAGCTTTAGATAAACGATTAACTATTCTTGAAGATACTATATTTACTAATTTAAGTTTTAAAATTAGTAAAATAACATCAATGATTCAGCCGTTTTTAATATTATTTATTGGTGTAATTATTATAATTTTTATTATTAAATTTTTAATGCCACTTTTAGATATTGTATTGGTTTGAAATATGAAAAAAGGTTATACATTAATTGAATTAATAATTGTTATTGCTATTATTGGAATTTTAATGCTTCCAACATTAAAATTAACAAAATCATTTAATAATATTTTAAATAAATCAGCAGCCATGGGATTTTGTAATGAGTTAAGCAATATGATAAGTTATGGAAAATTCTATTGCGTGAAAAATAATAGCTATGGAGAAATTGAAATTAATAAAAGTGCAGGAGTAGTTAAGTTTAAAGATAAAAAACAAGGTGGAAAGGTAATAAAAACTATATTTTTACCGGGAAACTTTAAGTTTTCAGCAATGTATATTTTAAAAATAAATACTTTAGGTAATGTAGAATCAGATACTATAAGAATTTTTGATAATTATGGAAATGTGTATAAAGTTACTATATCAACAGGAGTAGATACAGTAAATATTTATGAAGGTGATTAAATTTGAAAAAATATAAAGGAAGTACTTTGATTGAAGTTATATTAGGCGTAAATATTATTTTATCAATGTTTATTATAGTAGCATTATTAATTGGAAGTAATAAAGCAAGTCACATAAAAAGAATTAAAATTGAAGAAGGTAATAGAATTATTTATTGTGTTATGCAAGAAATTAAATACAATATGACTATTAATGAATTAATTGGGAAGGAAAATATAATTAGTTTTTCTTTAAAATATAATGAAAAATTTTTAGAGAATTTAATAAATACTTCTATAAAAGATATGGAAAAGGGAAAGGAAATAGTTATAACGACCAATAAAATAAATGATGAAAGTGTAAATGTTAATATAAGCTATAAATTACCTTTTGATAATGAAATTATTGATAGAAATTTTATTAAATATAAGTGGATGGAATATTATGAGTAATTATAAAATGGGATATACTTTGATAGAAACTATACTAGTAATAGCAATAGTTTTTATTTTAGGAGGAATAACAATTACTTTATCTATTGAAAGCATAAATGATTATAATTTAAGTTTAAGCAATTGTTATTATGAAGATAAATTTGATAATGCTTTATTAAATTTAGAGTCATTATGTACTTCAGCAGGAATTGAGTATATAGAAGCAAACAAAGAGTTGAATGATGTGTATTCATCAGAAGTAATTGGAGATAATATAACAGTTAAATTTAAGGATATAAATAATGATGAAAAGATAAAAATTATTTATTTAAATAAAGAAAAATTAATGATAAAGACTATAGGTTTTTCAAATGGAATAGTTAGTGTGGGAAATAATGTCCTTATTGATAAGATAGAAAATTTTTCAGTTAAAAAAAAGAATAAGCTTATTTACTATAGTATAAAAAGTAAAGAAAATGGAGTTAGAATAAGGTGTATTTAAATAAAAATAATGGAGTAATAATGTTAGAAGTAGTAATGCTTTTAAATGTATTGCTAATATTAATTGTTTTAAGTTCAAAGATGATAATAGCAAATGTAAGCAAGTTTTCTCTTTATGAAATAAAAGAAGATATTTTAACTTTAAGTAGTGAAGAATATGAGCTTTTAAATGAAGTTAAAGAAAGTGTATTAAAAGATAATGAAATAATAAAAATATTAAAACAATATAAAGAAGATAGGAATTTAGAGTTTCAATATACATTTAGTAAAAATAATAATATGCAATTTATTATTAAAGAAAATGAAATGTTTATAAAAGAAGATGATTTAAGATCGTATGAATCAATTAGAAAGATAAATGTAATAGTTAAAGAAGATGAGAACAAAACAGAAATTATATTTATTCCCACATTATATAAGTATAAAAAGGAGATTTAAAAGGAGCAAGTATGAGAGATATAGTAATAGCCAATAAAAATAAGTATATTTACAATGGTAAATTATATGATGATATTTCTATTAAGAGGGTTATAAGTAAAGAAATAGAGTTATATGTAATGGAAGAAGATTTACTAATAAAAACATATGATGAAATTAAAAATGATAAGGAAGATATTGTATATGAAATTATAAATGAAGAGTATGGAAGTGAAAAATCTGCATTGATGCATTATGAATATGATAAGAAAAGAAAAAAATTATTCTTGTATTCCATTGGTAATGGGGAAAGAATACAATTTTTATGTGAAGATTTAAATGAAGTAATAATATTGCCAATACAGTTTTATATTAGAGATATTGTAATAAAGAAAATAAAAAAGATATTTAACTACATAGTGTTAATAGAAATTAAAGAAGTTGTGTATTATTTAGAAATAAAAAATAAATTAATAATAAATAGTTTGATCAAAAATAAAGAAGACTTTACAAATGATTTTAAATTTAATGAAATAAAAAAAGAAATTCCATTAATTATTGATAAAAGCTTAGATTATTTAATACCAAAAGAAGCTGATTATAAAATAGAAATTGTACAATTGAATATTGGAGATAAAATAAATGAAAAAATATTTAAAATATAAAAATTTCATTCCGTTAGATTTTATTGAAAAAAAGAAAAATAAAGAAAATAAAGGAAATAAAAGAGGTTTTCAAGTGTTGATATTGGTTAATTTAATATTAATAAGTATTAATTTACAGTTTATATTTAATAAAAAAGAAGAGGAAGTTATAATTACCTCAGAAAAAGAAGATAGTTATTTAAATAAAGAAGAAATTTATAAGTGGTTAAATTTATATGATAATAAGATGGTTGAATTAAATGTTGAAAATAATGACGGAAATATAATATATAATATTGATGAAGATATTGATTATTTAGAAAAGAAAGGGCTTACAATAAGTAAATCCTCTAAAATAGATGAATTTAAGGTAGTGAAAGTGATTTATGAATAAATTTAAGTTGTATATTGAAGAGCATAAAGAAAGTATAATTATTTTAATTACAATATTACAAGTAATATCTTTAGTTTTTTTTAGTGGAATAAAAAAGCAAGAACATAAAAATGAAGTTATAGTTACAAAACCTATGCTTATTTCATATAGTGAAATTGCTAAGGAGTTAAATAAAATAAAAGATATAGAAGTTATGGAAATAGAAAATTGCGGAGAAAGCTGGAGTATAAAAATTAAATTAAATGGAAAAGCTAGTAATATAATAAAAAGCATAGAAGAATTGAAAAATTTTACCGTAAAAACTTATAATATTAATGGAAAAGATAATAATTTATTAACAATATTAGAGTTAAATAGATAATTATATTAAAAAATTTCATGTTCTACTTTAAATAATTGCATTTCTTTAGTAATTTTGATAGAATGTTTTTGTTGTGTCATTAAACAACAGAAGAAGTTATGACTATTTACATAAAATATAGGTCATAATAACTATGAATTCAAGTTATTTGGAGGGAATTTTTTTATGATATCAGCAGGAGATTTAAGAAAAGGTACAACTTTTGAGTATGAAGGACAAGTATATACAGTTATAGACTTCTTACATGTTAAACCAGGTAAAGGAGCCGCTTTCGTTAGAACAAAGTTAAGAAACGTTATTTCAGGTGGAGTTACAGATACAACTTTTAACCCAACAGCTAAATTACAAGAAGCTGTAATTGAAAGAAAAGAAATGCAATACCTTTATTCTGATGGCGAATTATACTACTTCATGGATCAAGAAACTTATGAGCAAATTCCATTAAATTATGAAAAAGTAGAAGAGGCTATAAAGTTTATAAAAGAAAACATGTTTGCTGTAATTAAGTTCTACAAAGGTGAAGCATTCTCAGTTGAAGCACCAAACTTTGTTGAATTATTAATAACTCAAGCAGATCCAGGTGTTAAAGGAAACACAGCTACAAATGCTATGAAACCAGCTACATTAGAAACTGGAGCAGTTGTAAATGTACCAATGTTCGTTAATGAAGGTGACACTATAAGAGTTGATACTAGAACTGGCGAATACATGGAAAGAGTTTAATATTTAAGATAAATGCTAGGTTTAAAGACTTAGCATTTGTTTTATCTAAAAAAATTAAAAGTGGGTATAATTAGTAATAAAGCTAAAGTTTCTTCGAAGGAAGTGAAAAGATGAAAGAATTAAATGATAAAATAAATAATTTAAAAGAACAAATTGAAAATATCAAAGAAAATCAATATAAAGATTTATTTGAAGCTGTAAGTGGAATATTATCAGATTTATCTTCTAAGGTTGAAGAAATATCATTAAGGCAAGATTACTTAGAAGAAAATATGGAGTTTATGGATAATGACTTAACAGATATACAAGATGAACTTTTTGAAGAAGTTTCATTTGATGATTTAAGTTCAATTGAAGATGAATATGTAGAAATAAAATGTGAAAATTGTGATAAACCATTATTTGTTGAGCAACAAGCATTAAATAATAATTCAAGTATTCCTTGTCCGTTTTGTGGAAAAAGGGCAAGATAGTGATAAATAAATATTTAATACATACCCCAAAATATAAAGCATAGACTAATGCAATAAATTTGCAAAAGTCTATGCTTTTTTGTTTTTTGGGGGATGTCGCATTAAGAATAAATACTACAATATATTGTGTTGGTTTTATTTTTTAAAACAATATATTGTGTATAAAATTTTTAGTTTGACAACCCAATACTTATTTTAGAGATTAATTTACATAGTATTAAAAATGAAAATTTTAAGGCACATAAAATAAATATTTTACATATTTTTTTATACTATGAATAATTATTAATTATGTGAAATAAGAATTAAAGAGAGAAAGATAATTAAGGAAGTGAATTTATGAAATATGATGAGATTTGCAAAATACTTCCAAAAGAGATTGGTGATGTGGTAAATAAATATTTAAATGATGATGTAATACAAGAAATACGTATAAAGGTAGGAAAGCCAATAATATTAAATTTATCATATGGAGAAAAAATACTTGAGTATAAGACAAAGGTTGAAGATTTAAAGTTTATGATGGCAAAGATATCTAATTATTCTTTATATGCTTTTGAAGAGGAAATTAAACAGGGATATATTACATTAAAAGGTGGACATAGAATAGGATTGGCTGGGGAATGTGTAATATCAAATGGAGAAGTAAGAACTATAAAAAATATATCATCTTTAAATATAAGAATTTCAAGAGAAGTAGTAGGTTCTTCAGATAAGGTAATGAAATTAATAACAAATAATAACAGAGTATATAATACGTTAATTGTTTCCCCTCCTAAGTGTGGTAAAACAACAATTTTAAGAGATATAGCAAGGAATATATCTAATGGTATGTATAAGATAAGTTTAAGTGGAAAAAAAGTAGTTATTGTAGATGAAAGAAGTGAAATTGCAGCTTGTTATAATGGTATTCCACAAATGAATGTTGGTATAAGAGCTGATATATTAGATAATTGTTTAAAAAAGTCAGGAATGATTATGGCAATAAGGAGTCTTTCGCCAGAGGTATTAGTTTGTGATGAAATAGGGACAAAGGGAGATTTAGAAGCTTTAAATATGGCGTTTAATTGTGGAGTAAATATAATTGCTACAGTACATGGATATGACATAAATGATGTTTATGGAAGAGCTGTATTTAAGGATTTAATTGATAATTGCATATTAGAAAGAATAATACTTCTTAGCAATAGAAAGGGGGCTGGAACAATAGAAAAGATATATAAGGTTAACAGGGAGAAGGGATTACAATGTTTAGAAATATAATGATATTTTTAATGTTTCTAATTTGTACATTTATAGGTTATTTCATAGGAGAAAATTACAAAAGAAGAAGTCAAAATTTAAAAGAAATACAAAAAGTATTGTTGTTATTAAATAATGAAATAATATATTCTAATACACCTTTACCAAATGCTTTATTTGATGTTGGAAATAAGGTTTCAGAGCCAATATCAAATGTATTTATAAAAATGGCAAATATGCTAGATGAAGGAACAAGCAATAGTGTTTATGAAAGCTTTGAAAAAGCATATTTAGAAAATAAAGAAAAACTTAGTTTAAATTCTGATGATTATAAAATATTAGAAGATTTTTTTAAAACCTTAGGTAGTAGTGGAATATCAGGACAAGAAAAAATTTTTAGCTTAGCCTTGGAGAATATAGATATCAATTATAAAGAAGCTAAAAAGAAGGAAAAAGAAAATATTAAATTGTATAGAACGTTAGGTATATCTATTGGTGCAATGTTAGCAATATTTTTTATCTAAAGGGGGAAGGGCTTAAGGATGTTTGATGTAAGTTTATTATTTAAAATTGGAGCAATGGGAATTTTACTTATGGTTATTGAAAAGATATTAAAGGGAAATGGAAAAGAAGAAATAGCAGTATTAGCAAACTTAGCGGGAATTATTATTATTTTAATTACTGTAATAGGAATGATTTCTAATTTGTTTGATACTGTAAGAACTATGTTTAGTCTTTAGGTGAGGTTTATGGAAATTATTAAAGTTGCTTTTTTTGCTTTAACTGCTTTATTTATATATCTTTTATTAAAACAAAATAAATCAGAATTAGGAATGCTTATAGTACTTGTAGCTGGAGCAGGAATTTTTCTATATATGATAGGACAACTAGGGGAAGTAATTGATTTTATAAATGATATTGCTAATAAAGCCAATATAGATACTGTATATATTGGTATAGTACTTAAAATTTTAGCTATTGCTTATATTACATCATTTTGTAGTGAAATTTGCAAAGATTCAGGAGCAGGTAGTATAGGAAGTAAAGTTGAATTTGCAGGAAAAATAATGATTTTAGGCTTAGCTATTCCAATACTTATGGCAGTATTAGATTCAATACTTCAGATATTGTAGGTGATAAAATGAGAAACAATATTTTAAAAGTAATTTTTATTGGGGTATTAACACTTATATTAGGAATTACTTATATTTCTTCAATAAGTGAAAATGAAGTTTATGCAGAGGAAAATACAGGAGTAACATTAGTTAATGATGAAGAAACAGAATCAAAATTAAATAGTTTATATGATTATATTAATACAATGAAAAGTGATGTTGAACTTATGAATGATTTAGATACAGTTTCATATATACAAAATTATATTAAAACTGGTGAAGGAAATTTATCAGTTTCAAAAGTGTTAAGTGCAGTTGTAAGTTTGTTTTTTAAAGAAGTAAAAACAGTTTTATCATTAGCATTTTCAATTATTGTAATTGGAATAATATGTTCTCTATTTAAAAATATACAATCATCTTTTTCTAGCGAAGGCATTTCACAAGTTGCATTTTTTGCATGTTATGCAATTTTAATAATATTGCTTACAAAAACATTTTTAGTGTCATTAGCACTAGCAAAAGATGTAATTATTCAAGTTACAACATTTATGGATAAGGTTTTACCAATATTGGTTGTTATGTTAGCAGCTGCTGGTGGATTAACACAAGCAGCAACAATGGATCCTATAATTTTAGGAGCAACTATATTGATACCTAAAATTTATTTAAATGTAATTATTCCATTAATTTTAATTACATTTGTATTACAGTTTGCTAATAATATTTCTACAGAACCTAAATTATCAAATTTTTGTGGATTAATTAAAAAATCAACAGTTTGGCTTCAAGGAATTATTATTACTATATTTGTTGCAATTCTAACAATAAGAGGAGCAACCTCTTCAACGATAGATGCAGTTACACTTAAGACTACAAAATTTACAATAGATAATTTTATACCTATCGTAGGTAAATCACTATCAGATGCAATTTCTTCTGTGGCTGGATATTCATTAATAATAAAAAATGCAATTGGTTCAATTGGCTTAATTATTATTATTTTAATAATTGTATATCCAATAATAAAAATAGCATTATCATCACTTATATTTAAACTTTCAGCTGCATTACTAGAGCCAATAACAGATAAAAGAATTACTAATTCAATTGCAGCAGCAGGCGAATCTTTAATATTAATAATGTCATGTGTTGTATGTGTAAGTTTAATGTTTTTTGTTCTCATATCAATAATGATATCAGCAGGAAAATTTGTTGTGGGAGGATAAGATATGGAATACTTAAATAATTTTATTATTACTTTAGTGGCAACCATGATTTTTATGACATCTATAGAGATAATTGCCCCAGATAACTCTATGAAAAAGTATATTAAGTTTGTATTAGGACTTATATTGATTTCAGTAATGATAAATCCAATAATTAAATTTTTTACTGGGGGAGAACAAGAGGTGATTAATAGAATAAAAAGATATGAAGACATGTTGAATTTAGGAGTTACAAATGAAGGTGAATCTAAAGAAGTAATAGAAAAGCAAAAAGAGGCCTTTAAAAGTAATTTAAATAGTAACTGTGATAATTTATTAAAAGAGAAGTTTTCAGATAAGAATTTTAAATCAGATATAAAATGCAATATAAATTTAAGTGATATGACTTATAGTATAGATAGTTTAGAAGTTGGAGTAAGGGAAAATGGTATAAGGCTTGTAGATAAAATAAGAATTAATGTAAATGATGAAAGTGAAGAAGCTGTATCAAATAATGAAAAAATTGATAATGAAGAAGAAATAAAAAACTATTTATCAGAACTTTTTAAAATACCTATAGAGAAAATAAAATTATACAGTATGGGAGGATAAGGTTATGGATAAAGATAAGCTAAATAAAGATATGAATAAAATGTTCCAAAATAAAAAGTTTGTTAATTGTTTAATTGTTTTATTAGTTATTATATTTCTTTGGTTAGCAGTAAGTAATTTTTTAGGAAATGATAGCAATGTATCTGATAAAAATAATGCGCCAAAGGGAGCACAAGAAGTTTCTACAAATGATGGAGGAATGACATCAAAGGAATTGTTAAGTTATGAGGAAGATCAAAAGAAACAATTAGAAGATATACTTTCTAAAATGAGTGGGGTAGGTCAAGTAGTAGTAACTATTCATTTTGAAAGTGGAGAAACGCAAGTGCCAGCAACAAATTCAAGTACTCAAACATCAGAAACTCAAGAGGAGGATACAAATGGAGGTACAAGGCTTACAAAGCAAGAAACAGAAGGTACAACTGTAGTTATGAAAAGTGATTCAAATTCAAGTGAACCATTTATAACCAAAACATATAAACCAGCAGTTACAGGAGTGCTTATAGTTGCAGAAGGTGCTAAAAGTAGTGAAATTAAGTACAACATTCAAAAGGCTGTATCTAAATTATATGATATAAGTTTAGAGCAAGTTAACGTATATCCAATGAAGGAATAGCATATAATGTTATATAAATGTATGGGAGGAATTAAAAATGACAAAAAAACAATTTGGGATTATCTTTACACTAATGGCCTTGATAGTATGTGTGGGTGTATTATCAATGAAGTTAAATAAAAATGGATTAAATGATCCAACAAGCTTAGAAGCTGTATTAGAACAAAACAGTACCAATAAATCAAGTGAAAGTGAAACATCAACAGATGAAACATTAAGTACAACAGAGTATTTTTATAGTATGAGATTAACAAAGGAACAACAAGATGAGAAATATGTAGCAGATATGAAAGCAATTACTGAAGATGCAAATGCATCACAAGAATCTAAAGATGCAGCAAACAATGCATTAGTAGAAAAAGCAAAAATGAATGATCAAGAAAGTAGAGTTGAATCTGAAATAAGAAATAAGGGATATGAAGATTCTTTATGTATGATTAATGAAAATGGAAATGTTAAGGTTTATGTAAAAGTAAATGAAACTTTGTCTGAAGAAGATTCAGCATCAATTAAAAAGATAGTTGAAGATATTACTACATTAAGTGATGTAGATGTTACTGCAATGAAATAATACATTGTAAAATAGTAACTCTTTTGTTATAATGAACATAAGTAAAGGTAGGTTTAACTAGATAAACCTTTAGGAGGTTAAGGTCATGGAAAATGTAAACAATGAATCAGCAATAGGAATTGTTAAGATTTCTGATGAAGTTGTAAGTGTTATAGCAGGAATAGCTGCAGATGAAATTCAAGGAATTGTTGAAATCCCACATGGTGTTTCAAGTAACATATCACAAATTTTAAAAGGGAAAAAAGCTTCTAGTGGTAAGGCTGTAAAAGTTACATTAGAAGAAGATAAAGCTATTATTGAATTAAATGTAGCTGTAGAGTATGGAATGAGAATTCCAGAGGTAGTAGCTTCAGTTCAAGAAAATGTAAAAAGAACTGTTGAGGCTATGACTGGATTGAAAGTTGACAAGGTAAATGTTAATGTTCAAAACATATATGTTCCAAAGCAAGAACAACAAGAAGCAGAAAAAGAAGTGTAATTAAAAGAGGGGATGTCGCATTAAGAATAAATACTACAATATATTGTGTATAAAAGTTTTAGTGCGACAGCCCCTTTCTCAATGTATACAAGAAAAATGTTAAATAAATACATTTAATAATTGTAAAATAAAATATGAAAAATTATTTTTATAGACAGAAATAAGATAATATTGTAATATACATATGTTTAATTAATATAGTATAAGTTTATAATGAAATTATTTACATTACATACCTAGGAGGAAATTATGAAAAGACAAAAATCAAGAGAAAAAGCAATGGAGCTGCTTTTTAGTATGGAATTAAGCAAAAATAGTTATGATGAAACTATAGAAACATTTATTGAAGATTATGAAATGGACTTAAAAACTATAGATGTTGAATACATAAAAAATGTTGTAAAAGTAGTTACTGATAATTTAGGTACAATTGATGACAAAATTTTAAGCTCATTAGTAAATTGGAAATTAGATAGAATTTCAAAGGTAAACTTAACAATTTTAAGATTAGCAGTAGGAGAAATGCTATTTATAGAAGATGTACCAGGTGGAGCTGCAATAAATGAAGCTGTTGAATTAACTAAAAAATATTCAGATGATAAGAGTTCATCTTTTATTAATGGTGTATTAGATAAAATATTAAAAACAACATTAGAACAATAAGAATTTTTAAATTTGGAGGGGCAAAATGGGTAAAAGAATAGATGGCAAGGAAATTGCTTTAGGAATAAAAGAGGAAATTAAAGCATTTGTTAATGATAGAAAATTAAAAGGGCTAAGCACTCCTAAAGTAGCATCAATATTAGTTGGAAATGATGGTGGATCAATTTTTTATTTAAATAATCAAGAGAAGGTAGCCATATCACTAGGAATGGAATTTGAAAAGGTTCATTTAAATGAAGAAGTAGTAGAAGAAGAATTAATAAATAAAATAGATGCTTTAAATAATGATAAAAGTATTAGTGGAATAATTCTTCAATTACCATTACCAAAGCATATTAATGAAAAGAAAATTATCTCATCTATATCTCCTAAGAAAGATATTGATTGTTTAACATTTGTTAATCAAGGAAAGTTATATATTGGAGAAGAAACTTTTATGCCTTGTACTCCTAAGTCAGTAGTAACTATTTTAAATAGTTTGAACATCAATTTAGAAGGAATGAATGTAGTTGTTATAGGAAGAAGTAATATAGTTGGTAAACCAGCAGGTGCCTTATTACTTAAAGAAAACTGTACAGTAACAATGTGTCATTCAAAAACAAAAAATTTAAGAGAAGTATGTAAAAGATCTGACATTTTAGTTGTTGCAATTGGAAAAGCAAAGTTTATAGATGATAGCTTTGTTAAAGAGGGAGCTATAGTTATAGATGTAGGAACAAATTCAGTTCAAGGTAAAATTACTGGAGATGTTGATTTTGATAAGGTTATTGATAAAGCTTCATTTGTAACTCCAGTTCCAGGTGGTGTAGGAGCTCTTACAACTACTTTACTTATGAAAAATGCATGTGAGGCTATAGAAAAATATGAGGATTAAAACCTTAACGGTATCTGAAGTTAATAATTATATAAAAAAAATATTAGATAATGATTTTATATTAAATAATCTTTCAGTTAGGGGAGAAATTTCTAATTTAAAATATCACTCAAGCGGACATATTTATTTTTCATTAAAAGATGACAATAGTAAAATTAATTGTATTATGTTTAAAAGTAAAATCTATGATTTAGATTTTGTTTTAAAGGAAGGTATGGCTGTAATTGTTTCAGGAAGGGCAGCTGTATATACTGCTAATGGAACCTTTCAGTTATACTGTAATACAATACAACAAGAGGGCCTTGGAGAACTTCACATAAGGTTTGAAAGGTTAAAAGAAAAGTTAAGTAGGGAGGGGTATTTTGATGCAGAAGTTAAAAAAAACCTTCCTAAAAATCCAGAAAGAATTGGAGTAGTTACATCAGAAACAGGTGCAGCTATTTGTGATATAATCAATGTTATAAGAAGAAGAAATAATAAAGTAGATATTGTGCTTTATCCTGCTTTAGTGCAAGGAGAAGGTGCATATAAAACAGTAATAGATGGAATTAAATATTTCAATAATAAAAAAAGTGTTGATATAATAATTATAGGAAGAGGCGGAGGAGCTCTTGAAGAATTATGGAATTTTAATGAAGAAGAGTTAGCTAAAGCTATTTATAATTCAAAATTACCTATAGTATCTGCTGTAGGACATGAAGTAGACTTTACGATATCAGATTTTGTTGCAGATTTTAGAGCAGCAACACCTTCACAAGCAGCTGAGATTGTGGTGCCTCTAGAAGATGAATTATATAGAGAAATTAATGAGTATGAAAATAAACTAAACTTTATTATAGATAATAAATTATCTAATGAAAGAAGAAGAATTCAAAACTTAGAAAAAGTTTTAAGTTTAAATTCACCAAGTAGTAAAATTGTAAATGCATATTTGGAAATAGATAATTTAAAAGATAAGATTGAAAAAATTATGGCATTTAAAATAAAAAGCAACAAACAAAAGATTTTTTCACTTAATAATATGTTAAATGCGCATAATCCTATAAATATATTAAAAAGAGGTTATGCTATAATAGAAGATGAAAATGATAAACTAATAAAAAGTAAAGATTTCTTTGATGAAAAAAAGAAAATTAAGATTTATATGGAAGATGGATATGTTGTGGGAAATTTTATTCCGGTAGAAAGAGGGGGGAATTATCATGGCAAAGAAGGAAAGTTATAATGAAATGCTTGAAAATTTAGAAGGTATTTTATCTACTTTAGAAAATGATGAATTAAGTTTAGAGGATGCTATGAAAGAATATGAAAAAGGAAGTAAAATAGTTAATAAATTATATAAGACCCTTGATACTTTAGAAGGAAAATTTTTAACAATAAAAGAAAATTCCGAAGTAGTGAGGGATAATGATGTTTAATGAAATGAAAAGTGAAATAAATAGCTTTCTATTAAATTATTTTAAAAATAAGGGTACTTTTAACAAAATAATATATGACTCTGCAAGCTATAGTCTTAATATAGGTGGTAAAAGAATAAGACCTTTGCTTATGTTATTAACTTATAATATGTATAAAAATAATTGGAAAGATATAATAGAATTTTCAGCAGCAATAGAAATGATTCATACATATTCATTAATCCATGATGATTTACCTTGTATGGATAATGATGATTTAAGAAGAGGAAAACCAACTAATCATAAAGTATATGGTGAAGATATTGCAGTTTTAGCTGGTGATACATTATTAAATGAAGCAATGAATTTAATGATGAAGTTTTCATTAAAGCATGGAAAAGAAGCTTTAATGGCAGCACAAAAAATAGCTGAAGCATCAGGACCGGAAGGGATGATTGGTGGGCAAGTTGTAGATATAATAAATGAAGGCAAGAAAATAAGTGAAGAAGAACTTAAATATATGCATATGAAAAAAACTGGAGCACTTATTAATGTTTCAATAATTTCTGGTGCAATACTTGCAAATGCACCAAAGGAAGATATTAATTTATTAGAAAAGTTTGGAGAAAAATTAGGGTTAGCATTTCAAATAAAAGATGATATATTAGATGTCATTGGGAGTACGGAAAAACTGGGTAAAAATGTATTAAGTGATAAAGAAAATGATAAAACTAATTTTATAACAATGCATGGTTTAGATTATTGCATTAAGGAGTGCGAAAAGCTAACAAATGAAAGCATTAAAATATTAGATAGCTTATCTGTAGATACAGAAGCTTTAAAGTTTTTAACTAAGAAACTTTTGGATAGAGAAAACTAAACAAAGGAATGGTAATTATGTCAAAATTATTAGAGGATATAAATTCACCAACAGACATTCATGCCTTAACTGATAAAGAGTTAAATGAGCTTAGTGATGAAATAAGAAGCTTTTTAATAGATAAGGTATCAAAAACTGGGGGTCATTTATCTTCAAATTTAGGTGTGGTGGAATTAACACTTAGCTTATATAAAATCTTTAATTTTGAAGAAGATAAAATAGTATGGGATGTTGGACATCAAAGTTATGTCCATAAAATATTAACAGGAAGAAAAGATAGGTTTGATACATTAAGAAAGTATAAAGGGCTTTGTGGATTTCCTAAAATAACCGAAAGCAAATATGATGTATTTGGAACAGGTCATAGCAGTACATCAATATCAGCAGCTCTTGGAATTGCAAGAGCAAGAGATATAAAAAAAGAAAACTACAATGTTATTGCAGTTATAGGGGATGGGGCATTAACTGGAGGAATGGCATTAGAAGCACTTGATGATGTTGGATTTAATAAAACTAATATGATTATAGTTTTAAATGATAATCAAATGTCTATTTCTAAAAATGTAGGAGCATTATCAAATCATTTAAATAAGCTTAGGGTAGGACCAGGATATAATAAGCTTAAGCAAGATATTAATAATACACTTAGTCATAGTGATGCAGGAAAAACTGTGGTTCAATGTTTACATAGAGTAAAAGACAGTTTAAAGCATTTAATAGTTGAACCAATGTTATTTGAAAATATGGGAATTAAATATATTGGTCCAATAGATGGTCATGATATAGAACTTATGAATGATGTATTTAGTAAGGCAAAGTCAATAAAAGGACCAGTTATAATTCATACTATCACTCAAAAAGGAAAGGGATATGAATTTGCAGAAAAGAATCCAAATAAGTTTCATGGAGTTTCGCCTTTTGATTTAGAAAGTGGAGAATCATTTATGTCACCAAAGAAAACATATTCTAAAGTATTTGGTGATGCTATGATAGAATTTGCTAAGGAAGATAGTGATATAGTGGCTATTACAGCTGCTATGCCAGATGGTACAGGCTTAAAGGAATTTGCAAATATATATAAAAATAGATTTTTTGATGTAGGAATAGCTGAGCAACATGCTGTTACTCTTGCAGCTGGTATGGCAAGTGCAGGATTAAAGCCTATTTTTGCAGTATATTCTACATTTTTACAAAGGGGATATGATCAAATTATACATGATGTATGTATTCAAAATTTACCTGTAATATTTGCAATTGATAGAGCTGGTATTGTAGGAGAAGATGGTGAAACTCATCAGGGGGTTTTTGATTTATCTTATTTATCAGCTATACCTAATATGACTATTTTAGCTCCTAAACATTTAGAAGAGTTGCCTTTAATGTTAAAATGGGCATTAAATCAAAATAGACCTATTGCTATAAGATATCCAAGGGGGACAGATTGTGTTGAGGATATAAGACCATTATCTGAAATAAAATACGGGAAATGGGAAAAGATGATAAATGGTGATAAAATTGCAATAATAGCAGTTGGTAAAATGATTCAACATGCAGTAATTGCAGCTAAAACTTTAAATAAACAAGGGATAAACCCAACAATTATAGGCGCAACTTTTGTAAAACCTATAGATATAGAAATGTTAAAAGAATTAACGAAAGATGGATATAACATTATTACAATTGAAGATAATAGTATATGTGGTGGCTTTGGAAGCTATGTTTTAATGGAACTTAGCAAATTAAATTTTAAAGGTAAATTTAAAGCTTTAGGATATAGTGATAAATTTATACCTCATGGCGATATTGATTTATTATATAAAGATGCAGGATTAGATTCAAAATCAATAGAAAAAAGTGTTATAAACATTATGAATAAAGGAGAATAATATGGCATCAAAAAAAGAAAGATTAGATGTATTATTAGTTGATAAAGGAATTTGCACATCAAGAGAAAGAGCAAAAACTAATATTATGGCAGGACTTATTTTTGTTGATGGACAGAGAGTAGATAAGGCTGGTGAAAAGGTTAGTGTTGATGCAGATATAGTATTTAAAGGAGAAGAACTTAAGTATGTAAGCCGTGGAGGATTAAAACTTGAAAAGGCAATGAATACTTTTGGAATAGATCTTACTAATAAAGTATGCATGGATATTGGAGCTTCAACAGGAGGATTTACAGATTGTATGCTTCAAAATCATGCAAATAAGGTTTTTTCAGTAGATGTTGGTTATGGGCAATTTGCATGGAAATTAAGAACAGATGAAAGAGTTGTCTGTATGGAAAGAACAAATATAAGATATGTAACACCAGAAGATATTGGTGTACCATTAGATTTTGCATCAATAGATGTATCTTTTATATCATTAAAAACAATAATGCCTGCAGTTAAAAATCTTTTAGGAGATAAGGGTGAAGTTGTAGCTTTAATAAAGCCACAGTTTGAAGCTGGAAGAGAAAAGGTAGGAAAAAAAGGTGTAGTAAGAGATATAGAAGTTCATTTAGAAGTTGTAAATAAAATAGTAACTTTTTTAATTGAAAATGAATTTAATATATTAGGATTAAGTTTTTCACCTATTAAGGGACCTGAAGGAAATAGAGAATATCTAGTATACTTTACTAAAGATAAAGAAAAAAAAGGATCTTTTGAAATGAGTCAAATTGATGAAGTTGTAAAGGAATCACATAGCCAGCTATAAAAAGCTGGCTTTAGGTATATAGTATAAGATTTTAAAGGGAGAAATATGAAAAATATTGTAGTAGCATTAAATCCTTCAAAAGATAAAGATGGAAAAATATTATCTTTAGTAATGTCTCAAATTACAACGGTATTTAAACATTCTAAGGTTATAGTGTTAAATAGTTATGAAATGAATAAATACAGATTTCAAGATAAGCTTGATTTGTTAATAGTATTAGGTGGAGATGGTACATTATTAGGTGTAGCAAGAGATATTAATGGGAAGTATGATGTTCCAATTTTAGGAGTAAATATTGGAAATTTAGGCTTTTTATCTAGTATAGAAATACAAGATTTTAGTGAAGCATTAAAAAAGATTAAAAATGGACAGTATATTATTCAAAATAGAATTCTCTTAGAATGTACAATGTTAAATCAAGATGATAATGACAAGGGTAAAGCTTTAAATGATGTTGTTATTGCAAGAGGTACATTATCAAGAATGGCTAAATTTGAAGTGTTTATAGACAATAAGCTTTACTATAGATTTAAGGGAGATGGATTAATAGTTTCAACTCCTACAGGATCTACAGGATATTCATTTTCTGCAGGAGGACCATTTATTTATCCAGATGTAGATGTTATAATTTTAACCCCTATATGTCCTCATACAAGGGGAATGCAGCCAATAGTCTTAAAAAGTAGCAGTGAAATACTTATAAAGGCTGAAAATTATAATGGAGAAATTTATTTAACATTTGATGGACAGGAAGCAAAACAAATAAATGATAATACATCTATAATAATAAAAAAGGCAAAACAAATAGCAAAAATTTTATTATTTGATAATTATGATTATTTTAATGTTTTAAGGCAAAAAATATTAGATAACTAATAAGTTAAGAAGAAACTTTTATATAGAGAAGGTGATTGATTTGAAATCTAAAAGACACAATCAAATTTTAGATATTATAAATAATAATGATATAGAAACTCAAGAAGAATTAGCAGATGCACTTAAGATTGAAGGATATGATGTAACACAAGCAACTGTGTCAAGAGATATAAAATTATTAAAATTAGTAAAAATGCAAAGTGAAAGTGGTAAATATAAATATAGTGCACCTACAAAAGAAGAAAGAGATATTAATGATAAGTTATATAGCATATTAAAAAATGCTGCAATTTCTGTAGAACAAGTAGATAAATTTGTTGTTGTAAAAACTTTAACTGGAGCAGCATCAGCTGCAGCAGAAGCAATAGATAGTTTATATACTAATGATGTTGCAGGAACTATTGCAGGAGATAATACGATTTTTGTATTAGTTAGAAGTGATGAGAAGGCTGTAGAGCTTATTTCAAAGATAAGAAAAATGATTTCTTAGATTTTAAAGGTGGGGTATAATGCTAGTTGAGTTAAATATTAAAAATTTTGCGTTGATTCAAGAATTATCAGTTGAATTTGGTGCGGGATTCAATATATTATCAGGAGAAACTGGTGCAGGTAAATCAATTCTTATTGATACAATAGATTATGTATTAGGCGGAAAATTCTCTAAAGATCAAATAAGATATGGAGAAGATAAAACAATGGTTGAAGCTGTTTTTTCTATAGAAAATGATGAAATATATGAAGTGTTAGATGATTTATCTATAGAAAAAGATGATATGCTTATAATTCGAAGAGAAACAACTTTAAATGGTAAAAGTATTATAAAAGTTAATAATAGAAGTATTGTTTTATCTCAATTGAAAAAAATTAGAGAAAAGCTTTTAGATATTCATGGGCAACATCAAAATCAAAATTTACTTAATAAAGGAACTCATATTTTATATGTTGATGAATTTTATCATGATAAAATAAAGGATTTACTTAATGAATATGAAGAATTAAGACATACATATATAGAAAATTCTGAAAAAATAAATGAATTAAAAGGCAATGAAGATAGAGAAAAATTAGCAGATTATATTAAATTTCAAATAGAAGATATAGAAAAAGCAAATTTAAAAGTTAATGAAGAAGAAGATTTAAAAGAAGAATTTAATATGCTTGCTAATGCAGAAAAGATTTCTAATAGTTTAGTTAGAGCATATGGATATTTAAATTCTTCAAATGAGGGAATTTCTATATTGGAAGGATTATCAAAAGTTATTTCTGAATTATCTTTAGTTGAAAATCACTCAGATGTAATAAGAGAAAAGAAAGTTCAAATTGAAGAAGCTTTTTATAATTTAGAAGATGTTACAAGGGAGATTAGAGACATAGGCAGTGAAATAACATATGATGAAGATAGATTAGCTGAAATTAATGAGAGAATTTATAGTATTAGTTTATACAAAAAGAAATATGGAAATTCAATAAAAGAAATATTAGATAATTTAAAAAACTTAAAAGAAAAATATAATGAACTAATAAATAGTGAAGAAATTATAAATAAACTAAAAGAAGAGCAACAAAAAATTGAATCAAAAATGAAGATTATAGGAAAAAAACTTCATGATTTAAGAGTTGAAGCAAGTGAAATATTAGAAATTAAGATAAAAGAAGAATTATCTTATGTTGGACTTGAAAAAGCAATAATAAAAATAGATGTTGTATTAACTGAAAATATGAATAGCAGAGGATATGATGAAGTACAATTTTTAGTTTCTGCAAATCCAGGAGAACCTTTAAAGCCTTTAGAAAGGGTATTATCTGGTGGGGAACTTTCAAGAATTATGTTGGCATTAAAATGTGTTTTTGTAGATAAGGATAAAATCCCTACATTGATTTTTGATGAAATAGATACAGGTATAAGTGGAACTATAGGAAAACGTGTAGGTGAAAAAATGTATGAAGTATCTATAAAACATCAAGTTTTATGTATTACTCATTTACCACAAATTGCAGCACTTTCAGATAGTCATTATTTTGTTTCTAAAGAGGTGTTAAATGGAAAAACATTTACTGGAATTAGAATGTTAAATAAAGATGAAAAGATTAAAGAAATTGCAAAAATGGTAGGTGGAGATGAAATTAGTGATGTAACAATCGAAAATGCATCAGAAATGGTGAATTTTGCTGAAATAAAGAAAAAAGAAATTAAAAATAATTAATATTTATATACATAATGGATATAAATACTGTAAACAATAAAATCATGGTAATTTATCATGGTTTTATTTTTTTTATAGAAAATGTATTTACATATAAATTTTTAACTAACTTAACAAAGTTATTATAGCATATAAAGAAAGTAGAGAGGGAAAATTAATGTCAGAAGGCAAGGAGGAGATAAAATGATTAAAAAAATATTAAAGTATTTTAGTATAATTATTACTCCAATAGCTATTTTGGCATTAATAGCATACATTAGTGTTTTGCAATTACCAGAAAAAATATACATAAATGATAGTATGGAAGTTTCTGATATTTCTGTACAAAACCAAGGGATTTTAAATACTGCTAAATTAAATAAAGATAAAGTTAATATTGATTTTCTTGGGCTTATTCCAATAAAATCGGTAGCAGTGCAAAAATTAGAGGATATAAAATTATATCCAGGTGGAGCCAGTGTAGGAATAAAATTATCAACAGAGGGAGTTCTAGTTGTAGGATTTTCTAATGTAGAAACTGATGATGGTAGTGAATTAAGTCCAGCAAAAGTTGCTGGAATGCAGTTGGGTGATGTTTTATTAGAAGTTAATAATAAAAAAATTGAAAGCTCAAAGCAGTTGATAAGTTTAATAAAAAGTGCTAATTCATCTACAATAAATGTAGAATTTATGCGTAATGGATGTAAGTTTAACAAGGATATTAATTTAATTAAAGAAGGAGAAAATTATAAATTAGGCTTGTGGGTTAGAGATTCTACAGCAGGAATAGGTACATTAACATTTTATCATGAGGATACTAATACATTTGGAGCCTTAGGACACCCAATAACAGATGGTGATACAAATACAACATTTACTATAAAAGATGGAGATCTTTTATCAGCATCAATACTAAGTGTAAGAAAAGGTGAAAAAGGAGTACCAGGAGAATTAAGAGGATTGTTTGTAAATGAAAAAAAATCAATAGGTCAAATAGAAAGTAATTCATCTTCAGGAATTTTTGGAAAAACATATCAACCTTTAGTAAATTCCATATTTAATCAACCAATGTCTGTTGGTTTTAGAAATGAAGTTGTAGAAGGTCCAGCAAAAATAATAACAACTATAGATGATAATGGACCAAAAGAATATGATATTGAAATAATCAAGTTATTACAACAAGATAAATCAGGACCTAAAAGTATGATAATAAGAGTAACAGATGAAGAATTATTAAGCAAAACAGGTGGAATAGTGCAAGGTATGAGTGGAAGTCCAATAATTCAAAATGATAAAATAGTTGGTGCTGTAACTCATGTACTTATTAATAAGCCTGAAATAGGTTATGGAATATACATTGAATGGATGCTTGAAGAAGCAGGTATAATTCAATAAGGTAAATGAGAAAACATAATTGTAAGATATTATTTAAGCTTTAAAATTAAATAATATCTTATAATTTTAATTTATTCAATATATAAAAAAGAAAAAAATACAATTTTTTTAGAGAAAAATTTCAAAAATATGTAAAATAAGCTATTTTATTTATTAAATTTATGTTATAATATATTACATAAAATAAAAAAACAAGTAAATATACTTAATTAAATGCTTAATTAAGTGAGAAATTAAGTTATATTTCTATTTTAAGTTTGAATTATAAAATATATTATTGTAATGGGTAGAAAGGGAGATAAAAAAGATGGATGGAAATAAAATATCAGTAGTAATAGCAGATGATAATAAAGAATTCTGTAGTATTTTAAATGATTATCTTTTAAATCAAAAGGACATTGTTGTAACAGGAATTGCAAAGGATGGAAGAGAGGCTTTAACTTTAATTGAAGAAAAACAACCAGATTTAGTAGTTTTAGATATAATAATGCCACATTTAGATGGTTTAGGAGTATTAGAAAGATTAAATTCTATGAATTTAACTAAATTTCCAAGAATAGTTGTATTATCTGCAGTTGGACAAGATAAGATAACTCAAAGAGCAATAACTTTAGGTGCAGATTATTATGTGGTTAAGCCATTTGATATGGACATATTTACTAAACGTATTAGAGATATGTTTAATGATTCATTATTAGGAAATGATGAACCAGTTAAAAAGCAAGTAGCTATGACAACAACAGAAATGATTACTGCTCCAAGCAGAGGACCAGTTGATTTAGAAACTGAAATTACAAACATAATTCATGAAATAGGTGTACCAGCTCATATAAAAGGTTATATGTATTTAAGAGAAGCTATTACTATGGTTGTTAATGATATGGAATTATTATCTGCTGTAACAAAGGAATTATATCCTTCAATAGCTAAGAAATATAACACAACAGCTTCAAGAGTTGAAAGAGCTATAAGACATGCAATTGAAGTAGCTTGGGGAAGAGGACAAGTAGAAGCAATTAATAAGTTATTTGGTTATACTGTTCATAATGAAAAAGGTAAGCCAACAAACTCAGAGTTTATTGCTATCATTGCAGACAAGCTAAGATTAAAGAATAAAGTATCTTAAAGCCAGTAATAGAGCCAAAATTGAAAAATCCAATACCAACCAATACTAATAATGGGGGTATAAAAATCGGATTTTCATACCAATAAATATACAAAATATATCACTTCTAATTCATAGGTTGGCAATTTATGATTAGGAGTGATTTTTTATGCCAAGAATTATTAAAACAAAAACTATTAATAGTATAATTGTAGAATATTTAGAGTATTGCAGTTATAAAAATTTAAGGTTAAAAACTATAAAATCTTATCATCAAACTTTGATGCTTTTTGCAAAATATCTTGAAGAAGAACTAGAAATAACGGACATAAAAAAGGTCAATAAAAAAGTAGTAGAGGATTATTTAGCTTTTACAAAAGATAGAGGAAAGTATAGTTTTGCATCTAGCGAAGCTGGAATAGAAAAAGCAAACATAGATAAAAGACATGATGTAGGTAAAGAAATATCAGATGTTACTATAAATGGTTATCTAAGAAATATTAAAGCTTTCTTTACTTATGCAGAAGAAAATAACTTAGTTAAAAAGACTAATATCCATTCAATAAAATCTTTGAAAGTAAATAGAAGACCAAAGGAACAATTAACAGATGAAGAGTATAAAAAGTTGATTAAAGTATTAGATTTGTCAAAGTTTCATGAGTTTAGAGATTTTACAATTATCAATTTAATTTTTGATACTGGAATGAGATTAGGGGAAACTTTACAACTAAAGCTTGAAAATATAGATTTGTTTAGATGTACTATATTTCTTGATGGAGATATTACAAAAGGAAGAAAAGACAGAGTAGTTTTCTTTAGCTATGAAATGCAAAAGCTATTGCAAAGATGGATTAAGTTTAAAGATGTAATACAAGAAAGTGATTTATTATTTCCTACACAAAGAACGAATAGAAAGATTGAACAAGGAAACTTTGAAAGAAATTTTAGAGGTTATTTATCTAGAGCAAAAATAGATAAAAATATAACTCCACATGGATTAAGAAATAACTTTAGTAGAAGATTTTTACTTAATGGAGGTTCTATTTTCGTTTTATCTAAGATATTAGGTCATAGTAGTGTTTCGGTTACGGAAAAGGCATATTTGGATTTACAAGATGAGGATTTAAGAAAAAAATATATGAACTATTCTCCACTAGAAACTATGAAAAGATAGATATAATAGTTAATGTACTTAAAAGATAATTGATACAAAGATAACTTAGAACCAGTTATATCAATAGATATAGCTGGTTTTTATATTAAGATAAATTGAAAATACTTAGAAGTTCCACTTTGGGGAAATATGAAAGTTCTATTTTTAGGACGAGATATGATTACTCTATACAATTACTTTACTCTTTATTTATATTATTAGCTAATAGAGAAACAGAAGTTTTTATTTGCTGAAGATAAAAAAATAGAGTAAGTTATTTTAAAAACCTACTCTTTAGTATTCATATATTTTTCTTTAATCAGTAATGCAATTTCATTAGATACAGTTCTCATATTTTCATTAGCTATTTTTTGAATAGCTTCTACTACTTCATTTTCTAATGTTATTACTACTCTTTTTTTACCTTCAGGTATTCGTGCAGTATTACCTTTTTTCTTAGTATTTTCACTCATATACAAACCTCCTAAGGCATTGATTTTACTAATTTAATCAAATTTATTATAGCATTGATTTACAAAAAATGCAATGAGATTGCAAATTGATGTTTCATCAAGTGTAAATCTATGTTATACTAAGTTCATGAAATAAATCGAAAGGAGGTAGACACAATGGTAAAAGATATTTTCAAATCTCTTAATTCAATTCATAAAGATTCAAATCTAACATTAGAAGAAAAGCACCTATTAACAATTCTAATTAAATATCACAATGTAATTGATGGTTACAGTTATCCTACATATGAACTTCTGTTATCAGAGTGTTCTACCTCTAGGAGAAGTAAAATTTCTAAAATGATTAAAGGATTAAAAGAAAAAGGATATATTGAAGTGATTAAGGTTAAGGGGAATAAGAGCCATTACTACATCAAAAAACATTTATTCTTTATTGAAAAAATTGATTATGATAAAAAAGAAAATTCAACTAATGAAGATAATTTAGAAATTCCAGTTGAAGAAAAAGTTAAAACTAAAGATAATGCTATAAAGGCAATTATAGTAAGTGATTGTAAAGAATCGGGAGTGCAAATTACTATAGATGATGTTGAAGAAGTCAAAGTAAAGCAAAATCCTAATAATTCAAAGATAGCTAAAGCTTTTGAAAAATCAAAGACTTTTAAATTGTCGAAATGGTTATTAGATAGAGTAGCTTATATAGATGAAACAATAGTTGATATAGTTTTAGAAGAGAAGCCAAAAACTGCTAAGTTATTCTTAATCAAATGTATAGAGAAAACATTATTAGCTGGATTGGAATTAGCACCAATAATAAAGAACACTCTAAATTTCTACTCAAAGAAGGATATGGATTATGCTGGTGCAATGACTACTCAATATAGTAGTAAATTTTATATGACTTATGCACATAAACAATTAGGATTAATTTAAAATAAAAAAAGAAAGAGCATATCAATAGATATACCCAATCCCTAAGCAAGATAAAAGTAAATGGACAAGCTAGAAGAACTAAAATAAATAAATGTGTAATTTTACCTGAGTCACAATCATCATACTATAGTTTAGATAATCCTACTCCGTATCAGTTACTAATAGATATAGGTTCAAGAACAATAGGATGGTGTTGCTATGAAGATGGAAAAATGGTCAATAGTGGTACTGAAAGATTAGGAATATTTGATTTATACAATAATGACTATTGAAAATGCAAAAGGAAATGATTTTCGAGTTGAGGATATAGAAGGTCAGATTAAACGAGGTAGAATAGAAGTTGAAAGTAAAGTTTATAAGGAGTTTCTAATTTCAATATTAAATAGAATCAAGTCTAGTAAAAATGAATTAGCAGAAGCTTTAAATAGATATTTAGAGAAAGTTGAAGTCTAATTTTAAATAGATTAGGAAGTTGGGAAACCAGCTTCTTTTTTATACAATAAATTTCAATTTTTATTGGTAAATATATAAAAATAATAAAAATATAGTATTTAATACATTTATATGGTAAAATGTAGACGGATAAATGGGGATTACTATCCTTATAAAAAAAATCTATTTAAGTGTTGACTTAAGCACTACTTAGGATTTTTTTGAGTAAGGAGTGTATAAATTGGACAAAAAATATTATGTGTATGAATGGTTTAATGTAGTAACTGGAGAAGTCTTTTATGTTGGAAAAGGTATTAGAAATAGGTACTGCCAATTGAGTGGTAGAAATCAACACTTCAGGGACTATTTTAATACACATGAATGTGAAAGTAGAATAGTATATGAGAATCTAACTGAGCAAGAAGCATATGAAAAAGAAAAAGAATTAATTAAATATTATAGAGAAACTAGTAATTTTAGATTGACTAATGTTACTGATGGAGGAGAAGGTAATCCTTTTAAGTCGGGAGAGTTAAATCCTAAGTTTGGAAAAGGTGAAGAAATAAAAGGTGAAAAGAATCCTTTTTATGGACAAAAACATACTAAAAGAATAAAGAAAATACTAAGTCAAAAAGCAACATTGAGAGTTGGGGAGTTAAATCCGTTTTTTGGAAAACAACACAGTGAAAAAACTAAAAAAATTATTTCAGACAAAGCAAAGATTAGATTAAGTATCAAGGAAAATAATGGTATGTATGGAAGGAATCATTCTGAGGAAGTTAAAAGAAAATTAAGTGAACACCATAAAGGAAAGACTATACCATTAGAAGTTAGGAGGAAAATTAGCAACACAATAAAAGAGAAATATAAAGATACTCCACACTTCAATTTAGGAAGAAAACATAGTGAAGAAACTAGAAGACTACTTAGTTTAACACGAAAAGGAGAAAAGAATCCTAATTGGAGAAATGGTGATAAAATAAAAGGTGAAAGGAATCCTATGTATGGAAAAAACATTCAGAAGAAGCTAGAAGAAAGATGAGTGAGAGAGCAAAGAATAGGAGTTTTGATTGTAAATGCAAGAAGTGTAAAAGGAACTTTAAGGGAAGAGCTTGGAACAGTGCAACTTGTGACAGGTGTAAATAATATATTAATATTACGAAAGGGATACCTAGAAGGTGAAACAAACTTCTGTGTATTTTAGATATAAGATGAATTTTACTTTGCATTAGAATTGATTTATAAAATGTGTTAATATTACATTATTAAACCAAGAGATAAATTAAAATTTGTTGTAAAGATTATTGTTATATTCTTATGTCTTTTCTTGTCTTTAAAAGTACAGTTTCTTTATATGTAACCGAAAAGCAACTGATAATATCGTGATAGTTGGTGGTGTCAACCCCTAAATATTGCTATCATAAAGCTACGAAAAGAGGTGATTAAATGAAATATGATTTTTTAGGAGTCGTTGTTTTTGGATTTGTATTTCTAATGGGTCTTGCGGTGATAATAACTTTTGTAATCGTTGGTATCTTCGTTGTAAAAGCTCTGATTAGATATATTAAATCTAAAGATGTTAGAAAAGAAAAGTCTGGTGTCAAGAAATCTCTTGGCGAAGTTTTGAAGCAACATCGTGAAGAGTGCAAGATGACACAAGAATTTGTTGCAGAGTCAATTGGTGTAAGTAGACAAGCAGTCTCAAAATGGGAGAATGGAATATCTGACCCAAGCACCTCCAATTTAATTGCCCTTGCAAAATTATTCAAGATTTCTGCTGAAGATTTATTGCACGAAGTACATTAAACCTTAGAAAGCCTATGTTTGCAAATGTATATTAATTATAGGAGGTATTATCAGTTATGAAGAAAAGAACAAGACACTTTAAAGCAAGATATATTATATTTGCTTTTTTTGGAGTAGCATTATTAGCATTACTTGTATTTATGCGTTTTGGTGGATTTGGTACAGGAAAAACTGTAAATGTAGAAGAATTTGTAGAATATGCACAACCAGTAGAAAATCTCTCTATACCGGAGGGTAAAAAAATAATTGCTTTGGGAGAGGCAACCCACGGAAACGTAGAATTTCAGCAATTAAAACTGGAAGTGTTCAAACAAATGGTGGAACATTACGATGTTAGAGCGTTTGCACTTGAGGGTGACTACGGTGGTTGTGAAAAGGTAAATCAGTATATACACGGAGGGGAAGGAACTGCTCAGGAAGCCGTTGCAGCGATTGGATTTGAAATTTATCGAACAGATGATATGGTAGAGTTAATTTCATATATGCGTGAGTATAATGAAAGTGCATTGGAAGGTGAAGATATTCGCTTTTACGGTTTTGATATGCAGAGAATTTCATACACGTTTCAATATTTAATGGAAGCCTGCACGGAGTTTAAAATCGACACGACCAGCCTGCAAAAGTTTGTAGAAGGGGAAAATTTGAATAGCGTATATGATTTCTCTACTCAAATTGAAATTCTCACACAAGTGAAAAATGAACTTGAAAACAATGGAGCTTCAAATAAGATAATTCACTATGTAGATATGTTATTGCAATATTGTGAATTAGAAAGTATAACGGAGTCAGATGGTGGTGCATTAAGAGATAAGTTTATGGCTGAAAATGTACAATGGATATTACAACAGGAACAGCAGAACAATTACGACCGTATCTTTGTAACAGGTCATAATAGTCATGTTGCAAAATGGGGGAGTTATGATTCTATGGGTAAGATTTTATCTAATGAAGTAGAGAACGGTTACTACGTAATTGGTACAGACTTTTACAGAACTCGTTGTAATATGCCGACTCGTTCGTCTGCAAAGCGTACAAATCAGGTATTTTATTCGCACGACCCTTTGGCAAAAGCGGCAAAACTTTCGGGATATGATATTTGTTGGCTTAATTTTGAGAAAGTCCCAGGAAACTCCGAACTGGGAAGACAAATTTCTGAATATACTTATATGGGAACATTGGGAGAGAGCTATTTGATGATTATGAGACTTCTCCCTCCAAGTTATCGAATGTTTCAACCACCTGCCGTACTTTATGATAGTATGATTTTTGTATCGGATGCAAATCCTATAAAAATAATCTCAGAATAATAGAAAGTTGATAAAAAAATATTAAGTGTTGGTGTTAGTATAAAGTAGTGGACACATTAAGATGAACTAAATTAAAATAATATTTAATTAAGAAAGGATGTGTCCATTATGGGAAAGGGCAGAAGATACGATTAAGAATATAAGGATATGATAGTAGAGTTATTTAAATCAGGAATGAGCTTAGCAGAGCATCGTCTACGAATATGGCATTGCAAAATCAACAATTAACGGTTGGATAAAAGACGTAAAAGAAATTAAAATAGATGAAAATGAAGTTATGACATTAAAAGAAGTAAAAGCTTTAAGAAAAGAAATGGCAAGAATTAAAGAGGAAAATGAAATATTACACCAAAGGCGGGCTTTAGCCAAAAAAGCTATGGCCATATTTGCAACAAGAAATTAGATGAAGTGATAGAATTTAT